>Ga0209700_103013_pt1 | contig 33054 bp, 18 predicted proteins | sample SiratroredBW_FD_187528 | JGI IMG/M metagenome (GOLD analysis project Ga0209700, IMG submission 187528) | Root nodule microbial communities of legume samples collected from California, USA - Siratro red BW (SPAdes) (version 2) | ecosystem: Host-associated > Plants > Roots > Nodule | place: USA...
TTTTTCTATGTACTTTTTGTTTTTCCTTTTTATTTTTCTATTAACATCTCAAGTGTGTTGTCTCTAATATGATATGCACTTCAGTTTTATAATAAGTCATGGTTGTTTTTGTAGAGTTCAAATATATGTGAACTCTTGTAAAAAATGTTATCCAATATGTGAACTCTTCTTTAAAATTATTTTAATATGTGAATTTTCTTCTAAAATGATCTTCAATATTGAATTCTTCTTTAAGATAGTCTCAAATTATGTCCATATTTCACAATCTCTCTCATTTCATCCATTATTTTAAAATTTAAATTTCTCTCTAAACTTTACCACATCATCGCTATCTTTTAAGATTTGAATTTACACAATTATCTTTTATAGCATAAACATACTGTGATGTCACACATGGTTATCAAAGAATACATATAACACCAATTCAAAAAATATGGTGATAAAATACTATTTTGCTTACTTTTAACCTGTGAAAATTTACTAATTTTAAGTAATCCTACAAATGTGCATTCTTTTTAACACATCAATAAAATATAAAAATTTGAAAAATCTAATAATAAAATGTGAAAAAAGATGGCTCACCTAAAACTAGCCATCTTGTGTCTCTATTTAAGACTTTATCATCTTAGCATATATCAGTTTCTGTTTAGTTTATGTTGTTTTATTGTTTTATAATTTTTTAAAGAAAAATTACATGATATTTTTACTTCAGTATCTATTCACAATAACTGTCCATTTAAGTTCAGTTATATACATAATATTTTTAATCTTTTTGCTTTAGTTATATATATGTTCAGTTCCTATAACTGTCCATTTAAGTTCAGTTATATACATAATATTTTTAATCTTTTTGCTTTAGTTATGTATAAGTTTAGATGATAGAGATTAAGAGATATAAAATGTATGTCTAGGAATTTAAGAGAATTAAATTGTATTTTGAAGAACTAAAATGAATATTTTATAGAGAGACAAACGAGATAAAGTTTTTACAATTATAGAGACTAAATGAGAACATAAACTTTTAAAAAACAATTGATGATGTTTACATGAGCCAGTTTAAACCTAGGATAAACTAGTCTTATCTTTCATTTTATTTTTTTTCTTTTAATTTTTCTGAATAGATTGGGAGGGTCTAATTTTTTTTTACCAAAAATAAATGAAATTAAGTGACACAAATGCAATCGAAATTTTTAGATCTTTAAATGTTTTAGCATTTTTTTAATTTGTAATTTAATTCAGCTCATTTGAGAATGAAATACACTGTATAGGATCTGGATTGCAGTGCCTTGCTTGTTTTATACTGGAGGTTAACACCCTATTATTTGACCCAACTTTTAAGTATAACATTGGAGTGCATTGCAAGTTTCACCAACAGTCACCTGCACTACTCCATCCAGTTGTGAAAAGATGAAAAAGATAGACTTAGTCTTCTGTCTTTGAATAGAAATTAATAAAAGTGATTTAGCATTTTGCATCCCATTACCATTTTCACCCTAAACGGCACATCCATTTTTCAAAAACATATTACTACTAGTTTTAAGTAGTCCTACAAATTTATATTCTTTTTTATCATAATTATATTTGAAAGTTAAATACTAAATAATTTGATTTATAGACAACGAAAAAAAAGTTTAGAGTTAGGAAATTAAAAAAAAAAAAGGATAGATAACTTTAATACTTAAATCTAAATGTTTAATAAACAAGCCACATCTTTTCATATTAATGATCTATCTTTGTAATCCAAAAGTTCTGAAGAGGGCAAATAGTCATTCTCCATCCGGACAAAAAAAAAAAAAAAAAAAAAAAAAAAAAAAAACTAACAAAAGTAAACTGGGAACACATTTGAATAAATTTTTTCAAACTAAACTAAAAAAATAAGTTTTTTCACAAGTTAAATTAACTTAAGACAGAAATTAAAAAAAAGTAAAATTATATAATTGAGCTTATACAAATTAACTTTTAAATAAATAAACTTTAAATTGTAAAAAAATTAATTTTAATTTATTTTTCATTTTTTATAATTTATGAAAAAGTTTGCATCCATGAATCCAATGAGAATGTAGAAGTTAGAGAAGTGAGAGAAAAAAGTATGAATGCATTTTACTTTTATTTTACAATTTCATTATTGTCTTTAAAATTTTACAGATTAATAAATATAAAAATTTAAAAAATATAATAATAAAATGTAACAAAAAAAATTAGAAATTATGAAAAAATTACTCACCTAAAACTACTTAATGTCTCTATTTTAAGACTTGTTAGACAAGTTTTTTTTCTCAACCTTTTCAGGTTGAATAAATTAAGAAAATAAATCAAGTGAGCTCTTAAGTCTTAAATTTATATATTTATTTTTTATCTCACATGTATCTTATTATGTCACAATAATTATTATATGGACATACAATTATTATATAGACATGAGAATATCAAATAGTTCAATTTAAATACATATAGTGTCTAATTAAAAATGACACATGGTGTTAAAATAGTACTTTCCTGTCTTTTTGAAAATTTACTAATTTTAAGTAATTCTATAAATATGTATTTTATTGATCTCTTTAAAATTTAACGATCAATAAAATATAGAAATTTAAAAATATAATAATAAAATATAAGAAAAAAATTAGAAATTATTAATAAATGACTCACCAAAAACTAGACACATAACATCTCTATTTAATACTTATCAAACAAGTTTCCTATTTCCAACTTTGCATTTTGAGTCAACAAATAACAGAACTGGTGCGAACTCTGACATATTTGCATGCGTGCTTTAGAGACCAAAACTCCTATTAAAATTGTTTCCCAATCTTATTATCATCTTCAATCCTTTTATTAGTTGAATGTTCAAATCAAAATTAACTTTCAATATAATTTTAAACTATATAATGCATTTTTTGTTTTTATTCTTTCTTTTTGGTTACTTCACTTGTTTTCGTAGGTTTGTTCTACAACACATCTATTTTTCTAAAATGTTATCATCTTAGCATGCATCTATTTCGGCTTAATTTGTAAGTTTGTTCTACAACACATCTACTTCTTCAAAATGTTATCATCTTAGTATGCATTTGTTTCGGCTTAATTTGTGTTTTTGTATATTACTTTATCAGTTCATGCATTTGTTTCGGCTTAGTTTCTATTGTTTTATTGGTTCATTAGTAGGAAAAGATTACATGTTATTTTTACTTCAGTTCTTATATACAAAAATCTTCAATTTAAATTTAGCTAGGCGATATTTATAATCTCTTTGTTTAAGTATGACTTTAGATGGTAGAGATTAAGAGATACAAATTTGATTTGAAAGTTAAATACTAAATAATTTAATTTATAAATAAATAAGAAATTAATATTTAATGAAAGAAGTTAGGAAATTAAACGAAAACTCCAAAAATTGAAAAAAAAGATAAATAATTTTAACTTGTATTTAAGTTTAGATGTTTAATAAATAAACTACATCCATTATTTTTTAAAGGTTGATTATACCAAAAGTTTTCAAAATACGAACAGTCCTTCTCCATCCATACAAAAGAAAGAAATAAAACTAGCATAACTAAGTTATCAATACATTTGAACAAATTTTTTCAAACAATTATAAACCACAAAACAACTTTTATCACAAGTTAAACTAACTTAAGACAAAAATTAAAAGAACTTAAAAATTATATAATTAATTTTATTTAAATTAACTTATAAATAAATAAAGTTTAAATAATAAAGAAATTAATTTTTTTTATTTTTATAATTTATGAAAAAAATGCATTGATGAATTCAATGAGAATGTGGAGGCTTCAAAAAATGAGAAAAAAAATAATCTATTTTACATTTATTTTACAATTTCATTAATTTTTTCAAAATTTAACATATCAATGAAATATAAAATTTTGAAAATATAATAATAAAATGTAAGAAAAAAATAGTTAAAAATTGTAAAAAAATATGACTCATCCAAAACTAGTCACTGAGTATCTCTATTTTAAAACTTATTAGACAAATTTCCTGTGTCAACATTTACATGTTAAATCCACCGGAAAAAAAAAAAAGACATCACAAAATTTTTGACATTGACATTTGTAAGCTTGGAAACTAAAACTCCTGTTAAAAGTCAATTATTATCATATTCAATTCTCTTCAATTCTTTCTTTAGTTGAACATTTAAATCAAAATGAAATTTCAATAGGATTCTAAAGTCTATATGCATTTTTTTCTTATTCTTTCTCTTTAATTACTTCACTTATTTATAAACTTTCAATAGGATTCTAAAAGTCTATATGCTTCTTTTATTCTTATTTTTTCTCTTTGATTACTTCACTTATTTTGTAGATTTGTTCTACAAAATATCCACTTCTCCCAAACGTTATCATCCTAGCATGTATCCATTATGATTGTGAAAAGATAGATAGAGTTAGTCTTCTTTCTTTAAATATAAATAAATAAAAATAAGATTATGAAAAGATAGAGTTAGTCTTCTTTCTTTGAATAGAAATAAATAAAAATAAGAGTGATTTAACATTTTGCACCCATTACCATTTTCACTCTACACGGCACATCCACTTTTTCAAAACATTATTGCTAACTTTAAGTAGTCCTACAAATTTATATATTTATTTTCTATCATAATTTGATTTGAAATTTAAATACTAAATAATTTGATTTATAGACAAACAAGAAATTAATATTTAACGGAAGAAAAGTTTAGAGTTAGGAAATTAAAACAAAACTAAAAAACAAAAGGAAAAGATAGATAACTTTAATACTTAAATCTAAATGTTTAATAAACAAATTACATATTTTCATCTTAAAGATCTATCTTTGTAATCCAAAAGTTTTCAAAAGTTCAAAGAGTCATTCTCCATCCGGACAAAAAAAAATAAAACAAAAATAAAACTAGTAAAAGTAAATTGTGAACACATTTAAACAAATTTTTCTAAAATAAACTAAAAAAAGAAGTTTTTTTCACAAGTTAAATTAACTTAAGACAGAAATTAAAAAAAAATAAAATTAGATAATTAAGTTTATACAAATTAACTTTTAATACATAAACTTCAAATTGTAAAAAAATTAATTTTAATTTATTTTTTATTTTTATAATTTATAAAAAAGTTTGCATCCATTAATCCGACGAGAATGTAGAAGCTAAAAAATATAGAAAAATGTATGAATGTATTTTACTTTTATTTTACAATTTCATTAATCTTTTTAAAATCTAACACATTAATAAATATAGAAATTTAAAAAATTTTATAATAAAATGTAACAAAAAAAAATTAAAAATTGTAAAAAAATGACTTACCAAAAAACTACTTGCTTAGTGTATCTGTTTAAGACTTATTAGACAAGTGTCAACCTTTTAGGTTAAATCAACTAAGAAAAGAAATACGTGAGCTAAGTCTTGAATTTAGATATTATTTATCTTTTATTACATAAATATATCTTGTCATGTCACAATTATCAAAATGAGCATGAAAGTATCAAATAATTCAACTTGAGTACATATAGTACTGGATTAAAAATGACACTTGTTGCTAAAATAGTATTTTTCTGTCCTTTTTGAAAATTTACTGATTTTAACTAGTTCTACAAATGTATATTTTTTTATTCATAGTTTAATTTTAAAATTAAATACTAAATAACTTGATTTATAGAAAATAATTAATCTTTAATGTTTAGGGTTAGAAAATTAACAAAAAAACTCCAAAAATAAAAAGAAAAGAAAAGATAAATAATTTTAAATTATACTTAAACCTAAATGTTTAATAAATTTAAATATACGAATAGTCTTTCTTCATCCAGACCAAAAAAAAAACAGAAATAAAACTAGCATAACTAAATTATGAACACATTTGAACAAATTTTTCCAAACAATTATAAACTACCAAACAAGCTTTTTCACAAGTTAAATTAACTTAAGACAGAAATTAAAAATTATATAATTAATGTTATTCAAATTAACTTATAAATAAATAAATTTTTAATTATAAAACAATTAATGTTAATATTTTTTATTTTTTATAATTTATGAAAAAAGATGCATTAATGAATTCGATGAAAATGTGGAGGCTTCAAAAAATGAGACAAAAAAAATCTATCTTACTTTATTTTACAATTTCATTAATCTCTTTAAAATTTACAGATCAATAAAATATAGAAATTTAAAAATCTAATAATAAAATTTAAGAAAAAACATTTTGGAAATTGTGAAATAAATGGCTGACTTAAAACTACTCTCTCCAGCTTTGCATATGTTGAATCAATCGTGAAAACAAATGACACGAGCTCCAACGCATTTGTACGCGTGCTTTGGAAACAAAAATTTCTATTAAAAGTGCTTTTCAATCTTGTTACATTGGCTAGTTCAACGTTTAAATCAAAATAAACTCTCTCCAGCTTTGATTGATTCAATCGAGAAAACAAATTATGTGAGCTCCAACATATATTGTACGCGTGCTTTGGAAACAAAAGTTCCTATTAAAAGTGCTTTTCAATCTTGTTACATTGGTTAGTTAGTTCAACGTTTAAATCAAAATAAACTCTCTCCAGCTTTGATTGATTCAATCGAGAAAACAAATTACGTGAGCTCCAGCATATTTGTACGCGTGCTTTGAAAACAAAAATTCCTATTAAAAGTGCTTTTCAATCGTGTTACACTGGTTAGTTAGTTCAACGTTTAAATCAAAATAAACTCTCTCCAGCTTTGATTCATTCAATCGAGAAAACAAATTACGCGAGCTCCAACATATTTGTACGTGTGCTTTGGAAACAAAAATTCCTATTAAAAGTGCTTTTCAATCTTGTTACATTGGTTAGTTCAACGTTTAAATCAAAATAAATTTTCAATAAGATTCTAAAATCTATAATGCATCTTTTGTTATTGATTCTTTCTCTTTGATTACTCCACTTGTTTTGTAGGTTTGTTCTACAAAACATCCACTTCTCCAAAACGTTATCATCTTAGCATGCATATGTTTCGGTTTAGTTTGTATTGTTGTATTGCTTTATCAATTCATGTGTTTGTTTTGGCTTAGTTTGTGTTGTTTTATTGTTTTATCAGTAAAAAAAGATTACATGGTATTTTTACTTCAGTCTCTATATACAAAAATCTTCAATTTAAATTCATTTACGTTGTATTTATAATCTCTTTTTTGCTTATGTATGACTATGACTTTAGATGGTATAATGATAAGAGATACAAAATGTATGTATGGGGCTAAAGAGAATTAAGCTGGTATTTTGAGGAATTAAAATGATATTTTTAAGTAGAGAGACAAAAAAAGAAGTTTGTATAGTTATAGACTAAATGAGTAAATAAACATTTAAAAGGAATAAAATTTATAATGTTTGCATGAGCTAGTTTACACTTATGATAAATTTGTTTTATCTTTCATTCTTGTCTTTGTTTTCTTCTTTTAATTTCTCTGAATAGATTTGGAAGGACCTAATGCCAAGTAAAAGCACTATTTATTTTTATTTGACATGTAAGATATATAAGTAAAGAGGAAGACTTACAAATTTAATATTTTAAAAAAAATTAATTAAAATAAAGTTAGTTTTTTTGTATAGGTCTGATTTATGTTTTATTGTATTGTGTTTGAGATTTCTTTATAGTGTGACACACTTCTTCTTATTATAATTGACTAGTGAATAAATAAATAAGTACAAAATCATCAATTCAAGTAAATTTAGAATCACATAAATGTAATTAAATATATTTTATTTTTAAATGTATTTTAAATTAAACAAATCCTAATTTTAAGATTTTTTAATGTTTTAGCATTTTCTAATTTGTAATTTGCCAGCTCAGCTCACTGGAGAATGAATACACTACGTAGGATTGGATTGGAGTGCCTTGCTTGTTTTTTTGCTTGAGATTGACATCCTATTATCTGACCCAACTTATAAATGTGTTTTTTAATTTGTGTAGCATTGGAGTGCACTGCTTGTTTTGTCAAGGAAACCAAGACCCTAATAGCCAAGCCAACTCCTAGAAGTGTTTCTAATAGAGAATAAATCAGTTCCTGAAGTCTCTTCTGCTCATGACCTTCATTTACCTTTATTTTCGTAATTGTAATCAAAATTACTAAACTATAATTGTTTTCATTGTTTTGTAGGTTGGTTCTACTGTTGTGCCACTTCTCCAAATTGATATTGTCTTCTTTTAGTGTTTGATGTTTGCTCATTTTTTATTTATATTTTTACTCTTATACTAATATGTTTTTATTTTTGTTTATCTCTCAAGGCTTAGTTTATCTATTGGTTAATTGTTTTTATTTTAAAATTGCTAAAACTTTTGTAGGCAAGAGAGAGGGAGAGAATGAAGATGAGCTGCAAGAGAGTGCAAAGAAGTAAAAGAGAGATGAGGTTGCTGAGAAGTAAAGAAATAAGGATGAAATTGTTTTATATTATTCTTGTTCAGATACTGAATCAAATATGGTATTTATTTGATATGGAGATAGGATTTTATTTAAGGCATTATATACTTTAATTTTATTTCATATTAAGTACTATGATGTCTTTTACTTGCGTTGTTTATGAATCTTCAACCTAAAAGGGATTATCTTAAGTAATTAGGAGAAGAAAGATCAATCTATTCCCTATAAATAAATTTTTTGTATCTTAATCGTAGTTGATCAATAACTTTTTAATTGTATTTATATTTTGTTCTTATGATTTGATTTGAAAGTTAAATACTAGATAATTTGATTTATAGACAAATCAAAAATTAAGTTTTAATGAAAGAAAAATTTAGAATTAAAAAATTAAAATAAAAGTTAAAAAGTTAAAAAAAGATGAGGAGATAGATAATTTTAACTTATATTTAAACCTAAATTTTTATTAACGTCATTTTATCTTAAAGATTTACCTTTATAATCCAAAAGTTCCAAAAGTTCTCAATCGTATCCTGACAGAAAAAAAAAAAAAAAAAAAAAAAAAAAAAAAAAACAAAACTAGCAAAAAGTAAATTATAAACATATTTGAACAAATTTTTCCAAACAAATTTTTTCAAACTAAAAAAAAATTAAAAAAATTAAAAATTATATAATTAAGCTTATACGAATTAACTTATAAATAAATAAATTTTAACTTATAAAGAAATTAATTTTAATTTATTTTTGATTTTTTATAGAAGTATTTATGAAAATAATTTGCATTGATAAATCCCATGAGAATGTAGAAGCTAAAACAAGATAGGAAAAGAAAAAAAAAAGTTGAATCTATTTTACTTTTATTTTATAATTTGATTGATCTCAATATAATATAAAAATTTGAAAAACCTAATAATAAAATGTGAGAAAAAAATTTATAAATTTTGAAAAAAAAAATGACTCATCTAAAACTAGTCATCGAAAACTAGTTACATGATACCTCTTTTTAAGACTCATCATATAAGTTTTCCTGTCTCAACCTTTACCGGTTGAATAAAAAAAATAAAATTACAATGAGCTCTTAACAAATGATAATAATTATTCACATAGTAATTATTTACCATTTCTTATTCTAACATATTTTTCACATTTGCTTTGGAAACGTTAAAAGTCATTTTCAATTATGTTATCATCTTTAATTCTCTCTTGAATTCTTTTCTGATTAGTTAAAGCTTCAAACCAAAATGAAATTTTAATAAGATTCTAAAGAATATAATGTATGTCTTGTTCTTCGTTCTACCTCTTTGATTTTTCTTGTTTTTGTAAGTTTCTGTACGTTGAATAGAAACAAAAATCACGCGAGCGAGCTCACAGTGTTTTGGAAATCAAAATTCGTATTAAAAGTAATTTTCAATTTTGTTATCATCTTAAGAAGATTCTTAACACGTATAAATTATAAAAAGATAGAACTTTTAATAAGTACAAAAATTATTCAAGCATACAAATCTAAGTACGGACAAATTATAGAAAAAATGAGATGAATAAAAGTTACGATATTCTTAATAAATGCCTTTAGAATATTGGTTAAATAATTAAAAAAAAATAAAAAATAAATAAATGAAAGCATAATAAAATATTAGAAAAGATACATCTTTACATGTTAGAATAATACCTCTTAATATTCTAAATAATACATATTTAAATCTACATATTATCACTCTACGAAATTATTGAGAAAAAAATAATTAGATAGCAGCATCATGCACCCATTTCATACCACCAACCAATCAATTAGCTTTTATTGAAATACAAGATAAAATTTATACTTTAATTACATGTTAATATTCTTAAATATTTTTTTTAAGTTAGAGTCTTAATTTTATGTTATATTAATATATTCTAATAAAATAGTTTTATAAAATTAGATTTCAAACTTATATTGTAACTATGAAGATGCTAGAGGATGAAAGTCCATACTATATCTATATAAACATGACAAGATTAAATAAAGTGCCGTTCTACCTCATTGCTTTGTTTCAGCAAGCAATCCCTGCAGTTCTAAAAACTGCTATAGATGATGTCATAGCAAAGTAAAGGTAAAAAGTTCTTCTGATAAATTAGTTTTAGTGTCTCTGAAATTGTTTCCTGTGACAGTAAATTTTGTGATAAGTAAGCTTTTTCACAATTAAATTAAGTCAGAAATTAAAAAGGTTAAAAATTATATAATTAAGCTTATACGAATTAACTTATAAATAAATTTTAAATTATAAAAAAAACTAATTTTAATTTATATTTCATTTTTTATATAAGTATTTATGAATAGAATTTGCATTGATAAATCCCATGAGAATGTAGAATTTACAAAAAAATGGGAGAGAAAACAAAATGAATATGTCTTACTTTTATTTTATAATTTGATTAATCAAAATAAAATATAAAAATTTGAAAAATCTAATAATAAAATTGAGAAAAAAATTTAAAAATTGTGAAAAAAATGACACACCTAAAACTAATCACCTAATGTATCTATTTAAGACTTATCGGACAAGTTCTTATCTCAATCTTTATATATTGAATCAATCAAGAAAATAAATCACGGGATCTCAACTTTTCTATGTGAATCAATGAGAAAAGAAATTACAGGAAAGTCTTCACATATACGCGTGTTTTGGAAAGCTAACATGTACACGTGTTTTGAAAACCTAATTTTTTATAACTCATTTTTATATGTGTTTTTAACTCCTATTAAAAGTCATTTTCAATATTGTTAAACGATTTGAATCGAAATGAATTTATAATAAGATTCTTGTTTTTGTAGGTTTGTTTTACAATGCATCCACTTCTTTAAATTGGTATTGCCTTCTTTTATTTACATTTTTACTTTTATAGAGATGCACTGCAAGAGAGTTCAAAGAAGCAAAAGAGAGATAAGGTTGTTGAGGAAGAAAGGAATAAGGATAAAATTATTTCTCAAGCAAGCCAAGACTCTCATAGTCAACCCAATTCCTAAAAATGTTTCTATTAGAGAATAAATCTGAAATATACTTTGCTCATGACCTTCATTTACTTTTGTTATATTAATTGAATTGAAATCACTGGAGTTTTGATATTTGTACGCATGCTTATTCAAAACTCTATTAAAAGTGTTTGTTATCATCTTAATTTTTTCATTAATTTGTTGAATGTTTAAACTAAAATGAAAAGATTTTAAAATCTATAATGTATGTTTTTGTTATTAATTTTTTTTTATTACTCCACTTGTTCTGTATGTTTGTTTTACAACACATGCAGTTCTTCAAAACATATTGATTACTAATTTTAAGCAATTGTACAAATTTGTTGTTTTTTTTTTATCATAATTTGATCTGAAAGTTAAATACTAAATAATTTGATTTATAGACAAACATAAAATTAAAAAAGTTAAAATTATATAATTAAGCTTATACAGATTAATTTCTAAATAAATAAATTTTAAATTACAGAAAAAAAAATTAATTTATTTTTATTTTTTTAGATTTATGAAAAAAAACTTTTATCCATGAATTCTATGAGAATGTAGAAGCTTACAGAAAATGAGAGAAAACAAGTATGAATTTATTTTACTTTTATGTTACAATTTCATTAGCTCTTTAAAATTTAACAAATCAATAAATATAGAAATTTGAAAAATCTAATAACAAAATGTAAAAAAAAAATAGAAATTATGAAAAAAACACTCACGTAAAACTAGTCCTCTACTGTCTCTAAGACTTATGAGACAATTCATCTTTCCATGTTGAATCAGTCAGAAAATATAAATTACGCAAACTTTTAAGTTTTGAATTTACCTATTTACCTCTTATCACATAAATATACCCCTATTACCTTATGTCACGTTCATCATCAAATGCACACGAATATCAAAGAATTTAATTTAATACTTATAACACCTATTAAAAGAATGACATATGGTTAAAAAAATGACATATGGTGTTAAAATCATTTATCTTAAAAATTTATTTATTTTTTTATCCAAAAGTTCTCAAATGTATAAGAAGTGTTTCTCTATCCTGACAAAAGAAAAAGAAAACTAAGAAAAGTAAATTATGAACGTATTTGCACATTTTTTTTCAAACAATTCTAAAAAACAATTCACAAGTTAAATTAACTTAAGAAAAAAATAAAAAAATTTAAAAATTATATAATTAAACTTATATGAATTAACTTATAAATGAATAAACTTTAAATTATAAATAAATTAATTTTAATTCATATTTTATTTTTTATAATTTATAAAAAAAAAATTCAATGATGAATCTGATGGGAATATAGAGGCTAAAAAACGAGAGAAAAAAAATGAATCTATCTTACTTTATTTTACAATTTTATTAATCTCTTTAAAATTTAACAGATCAATAAAATATAAAAATTTAAAAAACTAATAACAAAATGTAAGAAAAAATATTTTTAAAATTGTGAAATAAATGGCTCACCTATAATCGATCATAAGTCTTTTATTTAAGATTTATTAAACAGGTTTTCTCTCTCCATGTTGAATTAATCGAGAAAACAAATTACATGTTAGCTCCGACATATATTTGTACGCGTGTTTTGAAATCAAAACTCTTATTAAAAGTGTTTTGAAAACCAAAACTGTTGAATGTTCAAACCAAAATAAAGTGTGAATAGGATTCTAAAGTCTATAATGCATGTTTTGTTCTTGATTCTTACTCTTTGATTACTCCATTGTTTAGTAGGTATGTTATACATCTGATTGGGCTTAGGTTATGTTGCTTTATCAGTTTATGCATTTGTTTCGGCTTAATTTGTATTGTTTTATTGCTTTATCAGTTGAAAAAGATTACATGATATTTTTACTCCAGTCCTTATATACAAAAATCTTCAATTTAAGTTTAGTTACGTGATATTTATAATCTCTTTGCTTATGTATTGGTATAGAGATATGAGAAACAAAATGTATGCCTGGGGACTAAAGAGAATTAAGCTGTTATTTTGAGGAACTATTGAATATTTTTTAAGTAGAGAGACACAAAAAGTTTGTAAAATGAAATACGTTATGTAGGATTGGATTGGAGTGCCTTGTGTTTTGTGTTGGAGATTGACACCCAATTATCTTACCCAACTTATAATTGTGTTTTCTTAATCTGTGTAACATTGGAGTGCACTGATTGTTTTGTCAAGGAAGCCAAGACCTAATAGTCAACCCAATGAAGAATAAATCGCTGAGGTCTATTTTGCTCACGACCTTCATTTACCTTTGTTTTGGTAATTGTCATCAAAATTACTAAACTATAATTGTTTTCATTGTTTTGTAGGCTAGTTCTATTGTTGTGCCACTTCTCCAAATTGGTATTGCTTTCTTTTAGTGTTTAATGTTTGCCCATCTTTTATTTATATTTTTACTCTTATACCAATATGTTTTTATTTTTGTTTGTCTCTCAAGACTTAGTTTATCTACTGTTTAATTGTTTTTATTTTAAAATTGTTAAAATTTTCGTAGGAGGGAGAGAATGAATATAAGCTGCAAGAGAATGCAAAGAAGCAAAAGAGAGATGAGATTGCCGAGGAGCAAAGAAACAAGGATAAAATTGTTTCATACTAAAATAGTCTTTAATATGTAAATTTTTTTTTAAAAATAGTCTCAAACTTATGTTGATATTTTACAATTCTTCCCATTTTATCCATCATTTTTAAATTTGAATTTTCTCTGTCCATCTTTACAACTTTTTAAATTTTGAATTTACACATTTATTTTTTATATACAGCCATATTTTGTCATGTCACAATTATAAAAAATATTTAAATACATAGACATATTCTGCACGGTTGTCAAAAAAATTTAATTTAAATAAATATAAACATATTCTATCATACACGTTTGTTAAAAACTACTTTAATTTGAATATATAAATATATTATGTCATGTCATAATCATACAGGCTTATAAAAAATTTTAATTAAAATATATATAAATATATTGTGTCATGTCACAATCACATATTTTTTTGAAAAAATTTAATTTCAATACAATAGGACATGCACGCTTGCCAAAGAATTCTGTCATACACGCGTTTCAAAAAATTCAATTTCAATATACATAGGTCATATACGTTTCTCAAAAAATTTAATTACAATACATATAACACCTATAATATGATGCTAAACAATACTCCACGTGTAAAGAAAATGACATATGAGGCTAAAGAATACTCTTTTACTACAATACTTTTTTACTAATTCTTGAATAGTCCTACGTATGTATATTTTATCTTCTCATGATTTGATTTGAAAAATAAATATTAAATAATTTTGATTTATAGACAAATAAGAAATTAAGTTTTAACGGAAGAAAAATTTAGAAAGTTAAATAAACAACATCATTCTATCTTAAAGAGTTAACTTTGTATTTCAAAAGTTCTGAAATGTACAAAGAGTCATTTTTTATCCTGACCATAAAAAATAAAATTAAAAAGAAAATTATGAACATATTCGAACAAATTTTTCCAAAAAATTCTAAACTAAAAAAAAACTAATTAAGCTTATAAATAAATAAATTTTAATTTATTTTTCATTTTTTATATAAGTATTTATGAAAATAATTTACGTTGATAAATCCCATGAGAATGTAGAAATTATAAAAAAAAAATGAGAGAAAAAAAAAAAAGATGAATTTGTTTTACTTTTTATTTTATGATTTGATTAATCTCAATATAATATAAAAATTTGAAAAACCTAATAATAAAATGTGAGAAAAAAATTTATGAATTTTGAAAAAATAAAGGCTTATCTAAAACTAATTACCTAATGCCTCTATTTAAGATTCATCAGACAAGTTTCCTGTCTCAACCTTTACATATTGAATCAACAAAAAGAAGAAATTACGTGAGATCTGAAACAAATAATAATAATTATTCACATAATTATTATTTATCATTTGTTACTTTAACATATTTTTGACGGGTGCTTTAGAAACCAAAACTCCTTTTAAGAGTATTTTCAATCATGTTATCATCTTCAATTTTCTTTAATTCTTTTCTGATTAGTTAAAGGTTCAAATCAAAATGAATTTTTAATAAGATTTTAGATAATATAATGTATGTCATAGTTATTCATTCTTTCTCTTTAGTTTTTCTTGTTTTTTAAGTTTTTGCATGTTGAACAGAAAAAAAATCACGCAAGGGAGCTCACACGTGTTTTGGAAATCAAAATTCTTATTAAAAGTCATTTATTTTCAATTTTGTTATCATCTTCAATTTTCAAACCAAAATGAATGATTCTTAATATGTATAAATCATAAAAAGATAGAATTTTTAATAGGTAGGAAAATTATTCAAGCATACAAATCTAACTACGGACAAATTATAAAAAAAAAAAATAAGATGAATAAAAGTTACGATATTCTTAATAGATGCCATTAGAATATGATAAATAATTAAAAGGAATTTAAAAATAAATAAATGAAAGCATAATAAAATATTATACATTTTTACATGTTAGAATAATACCTCTTAATATTCTAAATAATACATATTTAAATCTACATAATATCACTCTACGAAATTATTGAAAAAAAAGTAATTACAAAAGCACCAAATACAAAATATGGACCAAAAAGAAAAGTGGTCAACTCCTGTCAAAGAAAGAAGAGTGATACTTAGATAGCAGCCTCGTACACCCATCTCATACCACCAACCCATCAATTCGCTTTTATTAAAATATAAGATAAAATTCATACTTTAATTACATGTTAATATTTTTAAATATTGTTTTTAAGTTAGAGTCATGTTATATTAACATATTCTAATAAAATAATTTTATAAAATTAGATTTCAAACTAATTTAGTGTCATGATAAATTAGTTTTTAAGTTTAAGAAATTGTTTCTTGTGTGATAGTAAGTTTTGTGATAAGTAAGCCTTTTTACAATTAAATTAACTTAAAGTCAGAAATTAAAAAGGTTAAAAATTATATAATTAAGTTTATACTAATTAACTTATAAATAAATAAATAAATTTTAAATTATAGAAAAACTAATTTTAATTTATATTACATTTTTTATATAAGTATTTATGAAAAGAATTTGCATTGATAAATCCTATGAGAATGTAGAAGCTAAAAAATGGGAGAAAAAACAAGATGAATCTGTTTTATTTTTATTTTATAATTTGATTAATCAAAATAAAATATAAAAATTTGAAAAATCTAATAATAAAATTGAGAAAAAAATTTAAAAATTGTGAAAAAATAGCACACCTATAACTAATCACTTAGTGTATCTATTTAAGACTTATCAAGTCTCAATCTTTATATATTGAATCAATCAAAAAAACAAATCACGGAAACTCAACCTTTATTCGTGAATTAACCGAGAAAAGAAACTACGGGAGAGTCCTCACATGTATGCGTATTCTAAAAACCTAACATGTACGCGTGTTCTGAAAACCTAACTTTTTATAAGTCATTTGTGGTTTTAACTTCTATTAAAAGTCATTTTCAATCTTGTTGAACGTTCGAATCAAAATGAACTTTTAATAAGATTTTTATTTTTGTAGATTTTATTATTTTGTAAGTTTATCCTATAATACATCCACTTCTCCAAATTGTTATTGTGTTTTTTTATTTACATTTTTACTTTTATAGAAATGAGTTGCAAGAGAGTGCAAAGAAGCAAAAGAGAGATAAGGTTGTTGAGAAGCAAAGGAATAAGGATGAAATTGTTTCTCAAGCAAGCCAAGACTCACCCAACTCCTAAAAGTGTTTCTATTGGAGAATAAATCTGAAATGTGTTTTGTTAGCAACTTTCATCTACCTTTGTTTTAGTAATTGAATTTAAATAACTCAAGTTCTGATATTTGCACGCGTGCTTATTTAAAACTCTATTAAAAGTGCTTGTTATCATTATTAATTATTTCATTAGTTTGTTGAACGGTTAAACCAAGATTTTAAAATCTATAATGTATGTTTTTGTTATTGATTTTTTTTTCTTTGATTACTCTACTTGTTTTGTACTTTTGTTTTACAATATACATGCACTTCTCATAAACATATTGATTACTAACTTTAAGTAGTCGTACAAGTTTGTAGTTTTTTTTTATCATAATTTGATCTGAAAGTTAAATACTAAATAATTTAATTTATAGACAAATAAAAAATTAAAAAGATTAAAATTATATAATTAAGCTTATATGGATTAATTTCTAAATAAATAAATTTTAAATTAAAAAATAATTTTAATTTATTTTTATTTTTTAAAATTTATAAAAAAAACTTGCATCCATGAATTCCATGAGAATGTAGAAGCTTACAGAAAATGAAAAAAAAAAGTATGAATTTATTTCACTTTTATTTTACAATTTCATTAATCTCTTTAAAATTTAACAAATTAATAAATATAAAAATTTGAAAAATCTAATAATAAATTGTAACAAAAAAATTAGAAATTGTGAAAAAAGCACTCACCTAAAACTAGTCGTCTAATGTCTGTGTATAAGACTTCTGAGACAAGTATCCTGGCTTCATCTTCCCATGTTGAATCAGTCGAGAAAATATCAAATGCGCACGAATATCAAAAAATTTAATTTAATACATATAACATCTATTAAAACAATGACATATGGTTAAAAAAATGACATGGTGTTAAAATAATACTTTCTATCTTTTAAATTTACTAATTTTAAGTTGTCTTACAAATGTTATTTTTTTTTTCATAATTTAATTTTAAAGTTAAATACTAAATAACTTAATTTATAGATAAATAAGAAATTAATCTTTAATGTTTAGAGTTAGCAAATTAAAAAAAAACTCCAAAATTTAAAAAAAAAAAAAGATAGATAATTTTAACTTATACTTATAAACTTAAATGTTTAATAAATAAACTATATCATTTTATCTTAAAAATTTATTTTATTTTTAATTTAAAAGTTCTCAAAGTGTTTCTCTATCTTGACAAAAGAAAGAAAATAAAAAAAAAGTAAATTATGAACGTATTTGATTTTTTTTTTCAAACAATTCTAAACAAAAATCACAAGTTAAATTAACTTAGGACAAAAATGAAAAATTTTTAAAAATTATATAATTAAACTTATACGAATTAACTTATAAATGAATAAGCTTTAAATTATAAATAAATAAATTTTAATTTTTTTGTTTTTTATAATTTATGAAAAAAAAAATTGCAATGATGAATCTGATGGGAATATAGAGGCTAAAAACCGAGAAAAAAAAATGAATTTATATTACTTTATTTAACAAATTTCATTAATCTCTTTAAAATTGAACAGATCAATAAAATATAGAAATTTAAAAATCTAATAACAAAATGTAAGGAAAAACATTTTCAAAATTATAAAATAAATGACTCACCTACTCATACAGTCTTTTATTTAAGACTTATCAAACAGGTTTTCTCTCTTTATATTGAATTAATCTCGAAAACAAATCACTTAGTTCCCACTTATATTTGCACGCCCGTTTTGAAACCAAAATTTGTATTAAGTACTTTTTTTTTAAAACTAAGACTGGTGAACGTTTCAAACCAAAATAAACTTTGAATAGGATTTTAAAGTCTACTGTGCATGTTTTGTTCTTCTTTCTTACTTTTTGATTATTCCATTGTTTAATAGGTATGTTTTACAAAATATCTACTTTTCCAAACTATTATCATCTTAGCATATATTTGATTTGGTTTAGTTTGTGTTGTTGTGTTACATTATCAGTTTATGTATTTATTTCGGTTTAGTTTGTGTTGTTTTATTACAGATCTAATGGAGAATAAATCAGTTCTTGAGGTCTGTTTTGCTTACGACCTTTATTTTGGTAATTGTCATCAAAATTACTAAATTATAATTATTTTCATTGTTTTGTAGGCTAATTCTACTCCTGTGTCACTTCTCCAAATTAGTATTGCTTTCTTTTAGTGTTTGGTGTTTGCCCATCTTTTATTTACATTTTTACTCTTACACCAATATGTTTTTATTTTTATTTGTTCAAGGCTTAGTTTATTTACTATTTAATTGTTTTTATTTTAAAATTGTTAAAATTTTTGTAGGCAAGAGAGTGGAAGAGAATGAAAATGAGCTACAAGAGAGTGCAAAGAAACAAAAGAGAGATGAGGTTGCTGAGGAGCAAAGGAAGAAAGATGAAATTGTTTCGTACTATTCCTTTTTAGATCCTGAAACGGATATGGTATTTATTTGACATGGAGATAGGATTTTATTTAAGGCATTATATACTTTAATTTGATTTCATATTAGGTACTATGATGTTTTTTATTTGCCCTAGTTATCAATCCTTAATTTCATAATGAAATTTTCTGTTGGGCTGATAAAGTTTCTGATATTATGACTTCTTAGAATACATAACTTGTTATTTTCTGGAATTTGCCAGCCTGAAATGCTATCTACACTGAAAGAACAATATGCTGGATCGAAGACTATATATGCTAAAAACTTATCATACAGTGTGGAACAAGCTGATTTGTATGTATTATTTTTCATGTGGGTCCCTGTTGGATATTATTCTGTTTTATTTTTCTAATATCAAAATTATACAGGGAAGATCTTTTCAAAGAGTGTGGACAAATTGTTGATATTCGTCTACACTTGGACAGTGAAGGGAGGTTTAGAGGCTTTGGACATATTGAGTTCGCAACGGCAGAAGCAGCACAAAATGTAAGCTTTGTGACCTTGTGTGGTCTGAACAGATAATTTTAGAACTCCAGAGACCTTTTCGCACGTAGTTGGACTGGTACCTCTGCATTTTATAGCCCCATTTACTTTTCCTGAAAAATATAAAATTTTACCAAATTGTTTTGATGAAATATTTTTCTCATTCCTAATATTTTCAACAAATTTGATTCATGAAGCAAATTTCTGTGGTGTACTTCGCTTTGGTTGAGGTTTTATTGTTGTTGGTGCTGCTAAAGCCTGCAGTTTTGGCTTGCATGGTATCAGTTCAGGGTTGTGTTCAAAATATGCATATAACCTGTGTTTTTGAAATCTATTGTTGGATAGGCATTATAATTGTGAACATATATTTGGTTAATGTGTGAATATCATTATTTGGGATTAGTGAGGTGTATGGCTATGCTGCGGAGAAGAAATACCTCCTGATAACTTCTGTAAATTGTATTGTACCTCTCTATACCCCAAAGTTTGCAGTGAAAGTTTTCTGTTTGTTTTCTGTTAGGTGTCATTTTGCCTCTGACAGAAGTTTCCTCTCCTATACACAGTCACTTGTGTAACCCCTGAGTTGTTCTTACATATAATTTTAGATATACTAGTTGAATTTATAAAGAATATTTTTTTCATATCCTAAAACATATGGAGCTTGACATTTCCTTCCCTGGGAGAAAGTTCTAAACAAGAAGTCTCTTTTTACAGCATATCTCAGCACTAGGTTAAACCACTGATTTCCTCATCAAGCCATTTTTTGGCTCAAAGATTTTTGACTTGTGAGACAATTTTAGGCTAATTGACAGGGGAATTAGAGATATTAATTGAATTTACATTTCACTGTAATTTCCCTCTACATTTACATTTAAGTGTAATTTTGGTTAGTTTTAGGTTAGTTTCTTATATGACTCCACAGTGAGTCATTCAGCAGTATATAGCTAGTTCTCTTATTTCCTAAAAGGTTAATGAAATGTCTTCAAGTTCCCTCTCTTTCTCACTCAACTCTCTCTCTCTCTCTCTCCCTTGAATTCTATTTTGTAAACACTATCCAGTTTCTGCTGCAAATTTTTTAATTTCTTCTAAATTTTATTTCATTTTCGCACATCATTAATTTCTAGTAAAGATCCAAGTTGTATGATTGTCATGATCTCAAAAAGTCTCTTGCACTTCACTCACTATTTTTTTTTGTTTCTTTTTTTAGATAATGCATTTTAATAATGTGAATTAGCAAGTCTTGTTAATAACCCTATGTAAGCATTTTTAAATCATAACGTTGCATTGTTCTAACTGGTTAATAGGCTGCAGCTTTTGTGTTCATAACAGAAAAAAAAGGCCAAATCTTATCTGGGTAGGTAGGTGCTGATGGCTACGAATGTCATTCAATCCCTGTGTCTTTGGCTCTATTTCTTAATTGATGGAGGGTTCACACTGGTATTTCTAGGGTTTGTTACTATTATATTGATACTGAATTGAATACTATTATATTTCTAGGGTTTCAAATCTGAATTGAATACTGATCTCAGAATATTTTTTGATTTTGCAATCACAGGCTCTTAAGTTAAATCATACAGAATTGTTGAGATGTCGTATGAAAATTGGTATAGCTCCACAAAAGCCGAAATATGCTTCCAATAGAAGGTAATTTGAAGGACTAACAAATAATAAAACTTTCCAAAAGCATGCTTCTTTTTGTAGTCTGGTGACACTTTCCCACATAGTAGCATTAATTTAGATTTGTTACGAAAACTTTGTCAATTTGAATTGGGAACATTTCATGCATTTTCACAGGTTACCACGTCTCTCTCTACATATATAGAAACTTACAGGAAGAAAAATGAGAAACATTTTTGCCAATATTTTCCAAATGTATAGGACAATGATCAGAACCATTTCTGCTTAAAATGAAGCTATTTACCACTTGCCATGTATCAAATCCTTTTCTCCCATTAGTCCAAGTATAACGAGCACTAAAAGTATGAATATTTTGGAATTCAGTATTTCCAATCCAATCTTTAAATTCATTCATAGCTTGTTAGATTTTTCTTTTGAAAACATATAAATGTTTTAAAACATGCATTCTTAATTAAAAATGTATTTTTTAGGCACCTTGAGATTAGACTTTAGTCTCTTGTATTGGTAGATATCTGTACTTGTCTTATGCCCACATCTTTTTTCTTTGTTGTTTCCCTGTCAACAGTTTTAGCAACTCATTTCAGAAGTGTGAAAGAGATCTGTCTCCAACTATATATGTGAGGGGTTTTGATAGTTCCCTTCCAGTAGAAAAGGTAACTTTTTTTTATCATGATTTTGATCTGTTACCATTTCTGGCACAAAATTGCATGAAACTCTTTGTGTCGTTGCTTGATTTAACTGTATTTAATGCTTTTTTTTATTTTTTTTTTCAGATAAAAGCTACGCTAGAGGAACATTTTGGTTCTTGTGGAGAGATTGTAAGGATATCAGTTCCAAAATTTCGTGAGTCTGGCGATGTTAGGGGGTATATTTCTTGTTAGCTGCTATTATGTATTGTTAAACATAGAATGAGATCAATTAGGGATATTTTCTTTTATTATCCATTATTAGGCTTCCCTATACTATACTTTGAATGATTATAAATGATAAGTTAACAACTCAAAAAAAAAAAACTTAAAACATGTATTGGATTCCAAATTTCATAACTTACAGGTTTGCTCACTTGGAGTTCAACCATTTTGATAGTGTGTATAAAGCTCTAGATCTTGATCAGAGTGAGCTTGGAGGTTGTGACTTGACAGTTGAAAAGGCAAAGCCTAGACGTGAGAACCAAGGTATAGGCGGTGGTGGTCGTCATGAGTTTGGTGGAAGCGATGGTAGTGTCTCTAACAAATCTCATACTTAAGAGGTGGTCTATGTCTTGTTCTTTCCATGCATATCTCCTTTATCAAACATGTTTCTTACTTTATTTTCCATTTTGCAAAGAGATTATATCATAAATTTTATTCATGTTTTCTCGTTAATGTACCATTTTATGCATATTTTGTCATAAAGAAGTCACATGCTTTAACCAAGCTTAATTACCATCTCTCATATTCTGATCTTAGTTTTTATTCCATATTCTGATCTAATGTTGTCTAACAAATCATTGTGTTCTGACATGTGACTTCTTTCATGTTGCTTTAGAAGCTACATGTGACTTCTTTCATGATGTCTAGAGAAACTTCCATGCAAAAACTTCTAAGAAAAATAACTATTATCATTTTGCATAAAAGATTATTTTTTACTTATGCACAATTTATTTCATTTTTTTTTATTTTCTTCTCATAGAAATGTTTATAGAGAAGTTTATTCAAATATCCTAATTCATATGCTAATTTAATCATCTTATTTGAAGAATCATCATCAGCATTAGGTACTTAGTTCCACAACATCTGCATCATATATATGTTCTCACTTTCTGATTCTTTTTTCGTGTGATTTTTATTTAGGGAGGAAGAACAACTGATGAAGACTATGGCAGCAGATGTTGAAAATTTTAGATTAAAATAGCTTCTAAGAACTATCACTCAGCTTATTGGAGTTTATGTAACTGTCAATTGGATTGCTTTTGTGGGTACATGGTCTCTGCTGCTGCAGTTTTGGTGTTGTGTGGAACACAAATTGGTTGCAACTGGGAAAACGGGGTGTTTAAACTCATTTTTGTCTGACTTGATTCGATTTTGATTCTTGTGAAAACTGAACCATATCAGACTGAATTACTTAGATGGATATTTGGCATTATATGGTATTAAATTAAACTTTGAAAAGATACAGTATATGGACCATAATAATGCATTTCTTTCTTTTTGTGAAAGATTTTTAGTGTGATTTTTTTTTGTAGTAATGTTTTCTTTGCTTTTAAATTAAGGTGCAAATATTACTTCTATATGTTGCAGAATCGTTTATCAATATTGTTGAAGAATAATTCTAACTATTAAGTGGTGTGCAATTTAATTTTATGTTACGGAGGGACGTGTATCAATATTAATATAAAGTAACGCTGAATAGAAGTAAAAAAGTGTTTTACTTTTTAGAAAAAATTATGGTGAGGTTTGTATTTTTTGTTGGTAGGATTTTTAGGTGTTTCTTTACCCTCCTTCAGTGGCATCATAATATTAGTTTTTTTTATTTTTTTATTTTGAACATAAGGCGTAAACTTCTGATTTTTCTTAGATACCTTCTTTTACTTTTTCATAGTCCAATTGTGTGTTAGTATGGTCTTATTTTTTTTTTAACCTTTTAAATAATTTTCATGTGACTTTATTTTAGGATGAGTTTTATTAAAAAATAGTATTTTATTTTCAATTAATATTTAACAATAAAATTTACTTTTAAAATAATTAACTCTTAGGACTTTAGGCTTTTTTTCCCGACCGTTTCATATTTTCATTCAACCCTATTTTTTTAGAATACTCACTTCATATTTTATGAATTATATCTTCTTTACAACTTTCAAAAAGTTTCATTTTACTTTCCACTTGTGTACTTTTAATTCTTGCTTTTGATTGTAACTATATGGTTGGAGATCAAGATTTTCTTGCTTCAAGTTAACTAGTTTTTGGGTAAATATTTGATTTTTTTTTTTCTTTAAAGAATTAGATCAACAAAGTTGTCATTGATTTTTGAGTTATTTTAAATCTTATAATTTAAAGTAGAAAATTCTTTTATTTGTTACATAGTTTGAAAAATGATTTCATTTTTAATTATATAATTAGTTTTTCTTTAACATTCAAAAATAAATTAAATAAAAAGAAATACTTCATAAATGTTCTAACCCGTTTACAAATTAGTATATCAAAAAAGAGTAGCCAAAATCTCTATAAAATCCTAGTACAAAGGCAATTCAAAAAAAATAAATAAAGGTTGAAAAAAGTGACCATACCTAGCACCTTCTTGACCGTCCTAACTTGGGACATCGTTCTTATAATAAATAAGATGTTCCTTTCTCCCACATGCAAAAACAAGAGAAATACCTAATATATTATACTAGTTGAAGTTATCTATCACCTGATGATATCCCCTCCAAACATCTCTTGCTCAGACTCATGGATTGTAATTTAGTATATTCTAATTTAAACTTATCCATTTTGAAATTTGTAAGATACTTTAGGATTGATCAATTAGTGAATATGTTTTCAGTTAGAATGCAATGATTCCACAAATAGCGCAAACTAAAAGAGGAAAGAGTGAATTACAGATCACTATGAATTATACAAGGACGTATTGGATTCTTGCATACTTAAACACTACATAAGTGAATCATATAAAGCAAGAGTTATTTAAACTACCAACAATCCACATTCAACAAATTTTACATCGCATGAACTTATTTCTAGGAACATGTTAGTGAACATATATGTTAAATTTTTCTTTGTACCAATCCTTCACACTTCAACTCGTTTTTTTTAATAAAGTGATACTTGACATCGAGATGTTAGGTTAATTCTTGATAAACTTAATCCTTTTCTAACAAAATTGCACTAAAATTATCCTAAAATATAAGAGCTTTCTACTATAAAAAAAAAATTCATATATCACCCTCAAGAAACGCATTCTAATATGAATCCACAGGTTCATTGCCCTTCATGAATTCTTATTTTTATTGGATCAAACATTTGCTATATTAAAAGTTTTTAAATAAAAATTATTTTTCTTTTAATTGATTCTTGGTTTGTTACAAATGGTTGCTATCAATGTCAACCTAGGTCGAATAAAATTAGTATAATGATACATTAACACTACCAATTTATTAAAAGAATAAAACAGTTACTCACAATCTTTCATTCTCTTGGGAAGTTGTATATCAGAACACTTGGAATATCAAGAATGAAACTAAGTTATTTTCTTAAAATTATTTTTAAAATAACTTCTTTTCATCATATATATATGATTCAAAAAATTTAAATAACATTTTGGAAGTATTTTCCATCCAGTTGCGGGTATCTAACTTTGTTTATTCTTAAAATGCTAATATAAATATTTTAAAGAATATTTCTGACCAATCATTACACATATACTCTAGAAGAGCTTTCTTGTGATGGGTACACAGTTAAGTACTAAGACACAAACGAGCTTTGTTGATGCCGTTAGCAGAAAAAGTGTTTGTAATACCCGCCTAAGATTACCCATCCACATCAAGAACGACATGCCCTAGGACAACATACCAATTCTGTAACAACTCTACAGCTAGTCGTGAGAATCAAAACAACCTCATCCAAAACAAATTCAAACAAAAGGCCAACACTAGCCGCTTGCTCCATCAAACACACACCCTCTCTCTCTCTGCATGTACATATATGTGTGAGTGATCTATGAGGTAAACATTCATTCATTCACTCACTCAGAAAGAGGGTGTGAAAAAATGGCTCAGGTTCCGTTTCCCTCAAACCTTTTGCCAGGAGATGGAAGCCCCGAATGGATGAGTAGGGCAGACAATGCATGGCAGCTTGTGGCTGCAACACTGGTGGGTCTGCAGAGTGTTCCAGGGCTCATAATATTGTATGGTGGAGCTGTGAAGAAGAAATGGGCGGTGAACTCGGCGTTCATGTCACTCTATGCTTTTGCATGTGTGTTTTTCTGTTGGGTTGTGTGGGGCTACAGAATGTCCTTTGGTGAAAAGCTTGTGCCTTTCTGGGGAAAGCCTGCCATGTCACTTGACCATGGCTATCTCTTCGATAAGGCCTTTTTGGGGCTCTTCCCTAATGCCACAATGGTTTATTTCCAGTGTGTGTTTGCAGCCATTACTCTGATTCTCATTGCTGGGGCTGTGTTGGGGCGCATGAACTTCTATGCTTGGATGCTGTTTGTGCCTTTGTGGCTCACATTCTCGTACACTTTCACGGCTTTCAGCATATGGAGTCCTAATGGCTTTTTGTCCAAAATGGGGATAATAGATTACTCAGGTGGATATGTCATCCATTTGTCTTCCGGGGTTGCTGGTTTCACAGCTGCATTTTGGGTGAGAATCATATATGCTTACTAATTCCTTTCACTATGGTTCATGTATAATATTTTTGACAATCAATTTTTCTTATAGGGATAGAAATATGCATGTATGATCACTGAAACTGTGAATATATATGAATTGATTTGAGTGCATGCATGTGTATGATTTGACAGGTTGGACCGAGGCTAAACAAGGACAGGGAAAGGTTTCCTCCGAACAACATCCTTCTGATGCTGGCAGGTGCAGGGCTGTTGTGGATGGGGTGGACAGGGTTTAACGGAGGAGATCCGTACATAGTGAATGCAGATGCCTCCCTTGCCGTCCTCAACACCCACGCTTGCACTGCCACCAGCTTGCTCACTTGGGTCATTCTTGATGTCATCTTTTTCCGAAAGCCTTCTGTCATTGGAGCTGTTCAAGGCATGATCACTGGTTTGGTCTGCATTACCCCTGCTGCAGGTTTCTTTCTCAATTTTTCATCCTCTATTTATATCTATATACATACACATACATATACTTCTTTCTTTTTTTCCTACGTAAAATAGGTAAAATTGTTATGTATACAAACGTGAGTTTAGTCTTATGTTGACTTAAGATCAGAAAGTTGAAGTAGATATGAGAAAGAATACTTATAAATTCAATGTAATGAGATTTTGAATTAAAGGTAGTGTATTTTTTTTGTGAATCTGATTTTTATCTTATTTTTATTTATTTTTTTGAATTTTTTTTTATCAATTTTTTCAACAAGTAATATTAGAGTTAATGGTCTGTAACCGTTACCAACTCAGAATGTGTGAATATCAATATAAACGAAGATTGTTTGTGAATGAAATACTTGTTTTTTAAAATGTGTTAAGTATCTCGGTGTGAATGTGATATTGAATAACAAATTCATATATTAAGATATTGTGCAGAAGGTTTTGTTTAACAAATCCAATCATTTAACTTATTTGTCTAACTTTTTTACTAAAAATATAAGCTATCCAAGCATGTTCTAACCTAACTAGTATGTATTATCTTGTTCAGGAGTTGTGCAGGGATGGGCAGCTCTTTTAATGGGAGTGTTCTCTGGCTCAATTCCTTGGTTCACCATGATGGTGATCCACAAGAGATCAAAGCTACTGCAGAAGGTTGATGACACAATGGCAGTCTTCCACACTCACGCCATTGCAGGAACCCTAGGAGGGCTCCTCACTGGACTGTTTGCCGAGCCAAGTCTCAACAAATTGTTCTATGGATTTCCTGGCCAATACGTTGGTTTTTTCTATAGTTTCCATTCCGACAAGATCCACACCGGGTTCAGGCAAATGGGGGTCCAAATCCTTGGGATCATCTTTGTTGTCTTTGTCAACGTTATCAGCACAACCTTGATTTGCCTCTTCATTAGACTTTTTGTTCCACTCAGAATGTCCGAAGAGGATATGGAGATTGGTGATGAAGCTGCTCATGGGGAAGAGGCTTATGCCATCTGGGGTCAGGGTGATAAGCTTGAAAATTCAAGTTCAAAGTATGGAAGTTCATTGTATGATGATGTTGAAGCTGGGGCACACAAGAAGAAACATGGTGGCGTGGTTGAGATGATGTAGAAAAAACTAGTTAAATACATTATAGTATGATCGATGTCCTTTTCTTAGTCTTGCTCTTTGTCTTAAAAAATATACACACATATATATAGTAAAATAAATGTCGTGTTTCATTGGTTTGGGTCATACATATGCATACAACAACAACGTTATTTTGCTTTCCCTATGTTCATTCTTCGTAACAAATGAACAAGACGGTGATGAAAAGAAGGGTTTTATCATGTTTCATTAAGTTGACACTTCTTTCTATGACATGTTTTTGGTTTTTTCCCTGCTCAAGTTTGTGGTTACTGTGGTAGACTTCAAAAACGATAAGATTCTCAACATTTGTATCTTGAAAAAAAAAACAAGAATTATTAGTGTGTGTCAACAAGTTGAGTTTTCATTAGTATGCTAAGAACAATGTTACGTTACTCTTATGTTAAATAGTGTAGCTTAAGTATGATTTTAGTGTTAGTATAATAAGTGAATTTTAATTCTAATAATTTCTATAAAATTGAAAAATACTATTTTCAATCTTATGGTATGCCGATAAATAAAGTAAAATTAAATCTTAGTATGGTATGATATCAGTTAACGAGTTACATATGTTAAAGAGAAGTCAAGTGAATATTTTAAGTGACACATAATAATATTGTGAAATATATGAATCTTAAAAAAAAAAAAAAAAACTCTTCCAATTTATAAAATATTATTTATTCATCTTAAAATATTAGAAACTAAAAATAGTGTTTTGAAATTATTTTTGGGATGAAAGTAAAAAAGACAATGATTAAAATTAAATTCACATATTTTATACTATAAGAAAATGTAATTTTAATGTTGGTTAAAAACAAACATGAGGAATCTCCTAATTAATATCAATATTAGGTCGATCAAAAAGCCAACTCTACAATGTGAAAGTTACTGAACGTAGGGTCAACCCCTGGATGGGATGTTATTAGTGTGGATCTAATCTACCGTACATCGACGCAAAAGTATTAAATAATTTTAATACAGTGCCAGTTTAACTCACTTCACGTGAACGCAAAAGATTAAAATAATTTTAATATAGAATTAGAAAAAAAATTAAACGTGCTGTACAAATATTTAATTAAAAAAATTGAGCATTAAGGATGAAGGAGATGAAACGTGAATAAAATAAATATAAATGAAAAGATAGAAAAAATGTAGAAGACAAAGAAGATGAGCATTCATTAAAGAGATAAATGTGAATGAAATAAAATGCAAAAAACAAATTAAAGAGATGTGTGTGGATAAAGGAACCATGGATAGATGAAAAATATGTGTATGAATGAAGGAGATAAGTGTGAGTGAAAGAGATTATGTAAATGAAGAAGATGAGTGTGAATGAAAGAGATGAATATGATGAGATTTAAGACTACCAATGATTTATATAAAAAGTAAAAGAGAAAAAGTATGAGTGAGAAGATTTAATATTTGTTTTTTCAGATTCAAAATAAGTTAGGACTCATATTGGATGACACATATTTATACTCACACTAACTTAAATATAAATATAATAAATAAATAAATAAAATTAGCGTCAACTAGACCGACAGTAATATTATCTGACATTAATCTTATTTATTTTTAATGTTTATTTTAGCTAACATTGACATAATCTATGTTGGTTTGACATTAATATAAATATATAGAGTTGACTAAGTCGACTCAAGCAACATCTAATGTGAAATGGACTCTCTTATAGTATTGGCTTTTAGGACTCTATTAACATGCAAGATTAACTTTGGCTAAGCTTATGCTAGTCTAACACTGACACAAATATTTATTTAATAGAAAAGTTAAAAATAATTTTGTATTTTTTTACCTATCTTATGATTCGAGACATGTTTATAACAATGAGTGCTTGACAAGGACATTGACCAAGCTTCAAGCCTGCATCTTTTGCCAAAATTTGGTCTATCTCACTACCATAGAGCTAGAAGACACCTTAAATTAGAGTTTTTTTAAATAAGATAGTTAAAATTGAGATTTTAATCGTAAAATCATTGGTTTGTAAGATCATATATATTATCTGCGATTCAAACTTCACACAAAATCGTAAAACAATAACATCATAAGGATCGTTGAACAAATGTGATCACGATTTTTTTTAGATTGTTTCTTGCACCAATAATTCACTCTATTGAGTAAATGTATTGAGTTCAAACCTAATTTTAATTAAAAAAAATAATACAATAAAACTTATTCTTTGTCATATGTGATGTGAGTATGTAGTAACATCACACAGTTAAAATTAATAAAATTAAAGTTTGAAACAAATTTTAAACCCAATTTAAAATTAAAGAACCTAATTTAAAATTAAAAATCTTTTCTCCTAGATCATTCACCTCTTTGATTCAATCAATTTGAATTTCAATTAAAATAAAACTAAACTAAAATATTTTTAACTTGAATTTTTTATTTCTTTTATTTTTCAAAATATATTTCAAATATTTTCTTCTATTTATTTTCTTTATTGAGTATACACGATTTCACTTAAATTTACCTTAGACAACATTAATTGAAATAGTATATCTTAGCACGATGTCATATATTTATTTATTTAATTCATTTAACTAAAATAGTAGTTATAGTTTGAGAATTAATTAATTAATTTTAATTTAGGATTTTACAAACGTACATATAGACTCTTGGTGGTTTATGTGGGTTAATTGTAATCTTAATTAGAATAATAAACTAAATAATCATTATATATAACCAACTTATATATTTATTTATTTAATTTATTTAACGAAAACAGTAGTATAGTTTAGGGTTTAATTAATTTTAATTTAGGATTTTACAAACTTGAAGGTGGAGGCTTGGTGGTTTCTGTAAGATATAATTTATTTTTCTTAATTGGCTAATTGCAATTTTGGTTAAAACAACATATCTTGTATGTAACCATCTTATATATTTATTTATTTCATTTAACTAAAACAGTAGTTATAGTTTAGGGTTTAATTAATTTTAAGTTAGGTTTATACGAACGTGGAGGTGGACACTTGGTTACAATTAATTTTTCCTAATTGATTTATTGTAATTTTGGTTTATTTAATTCATCTGAAATGGTGCCTCAGCCACTTCCACCATCCCTTCTGTTAAGAATACACGATTTCAAATTAACGTTGTCTAACTCCAACGCTATTCTAAGTAAAATCACCTGCTCTGTACAATTTCATCTTAAACACATAAATTATGTTATATTTACACAATTTCATGCTCAGTAAATAAAATCGTACAATATTGATATAATTTATTTATAATACACGATTTATCTATCGTTAGAATTATTTTTTTTTAAGAATTTTTAACGAAAATTGCACGAGAATGAGAATTTTGCCAGGATAAAGCAATCACAATAGAAGGAAATGGACTATAACTGTGTAAAGGATTTATGAAAAGAGGAATAACATTTAAAATGCTGAAAGGAAGAGCAGTATGGGAACCACAGCGGAAATTGATAAGTATAGAGTTTGATAATTTATTAAAATAACATCTCTCTCAATATATGTATTATTTTTATCTACTACAAATACAATTATTAATGAATTCTATTTGAAGGGAATTAGGAATAAAAGTATTACTATTTCATCAAAAATCGATAACATCATTCCATTACGAAAGAAGACTAAAATTGGAAAGACTAAAATGGTAACATTTTGGATTATGAAAAATATAAAATGAGTTTATATTCTCTATTGTATTTTTGGTATGTGCCTTCAAAATATACTCATTTTAATATATTACAAAATTGTATATATATATATATATATATATATATATATATATATATATATTTTAAAAACATATTAAAATAATTTATTTTGACAGAAAACACAAAAACCCACCCATCAGATAATCCAAATTCATTTATGTATTTACATATCATAATAACATTAATGATATTTAATGTTGTATTGAAGTTTTTTCATTAAATGCTTTATTAATTATTTATATAGTAGCATTAAATGTCCTAGTTAGGTAGTTGTATAATTAGCATGACTTGTTTTTCATATTAAAACACGTAAACACATGGATCTCACAATATCATTTAAAAAAAATTATAAGTTTATTAAAACAATTCATTATTTCATATAATTTTTATTTGGACTAAGATCATAATATATAATAATATTTATGAAGACAGTTTGTTTTTCACTTATAGAAAGTAATTGCTAAGCAACTTTCACTAATCCTCCCATGATAAAGTTGCTTGAATATACTCTAAATATTTTGGAAGCATCTCTAGTAAAAATACTCTGGAGAAATAGTTATGTTGAGTCCAAAATTGAATCATTTAAAAACTATCCCAATTTGATTTGTTTTGCGGAAATAATCTTTAGTAAATTTTTACTCATCTTCCAAAGTGATATATATATATATATATATATATATATATATATATATATATATATATATATATATATATATATATATATTTAGTAAAGTTTTATTCATCTTCCAAAATCG
>Ga0209700_103015_pt1 | contig 33049 bp, 17 predicted proteins | sample SiratroredBW_FD_187528 | JGI IMG/M metagenome (GOLD analysis project Ga0209700, IMG submission 187528) | Root nodule microbial communities of legume samples collected from California, USA - Siratro red BW (SPAdes) (version 2) | ecosystem: Host-associated > Plants > Roots > Nodule | place: USA...
TTTTTTTTTATATATATATATATATATATATATATATATATATATATATATATATATATATATAATTTTACACTATATAAGATTCTTTGTTATAATTTAAATGAAGTGAATAATATTTTTTATATATTTATATATAGATATTTTTGTTTAGATATTCATGTGATAATTTATAGATATTTATCTGCATATATCGTTTACATATTCATACAATTGCTTAGTGGATGTGGTAATATATTAATAATTTCGTAATAACTAAGTATTAAATTAATTATCATTAATTTAAAACTTGTTGTAATTATCATTAATTTAAAAAATTAGTGAACACTTAGGATATCTTTGTTTTAAAAGACACCTATAGGGAAAAAGATATCTAGCCAAAGATTTGAAAAAAAAAAAAACTTATTTGTTTTTAACAATTTACAAAAAGAGATATGTGAGAGGAGATTATATTTTACAGTCACTTTAAAAAGAAGATTGAAAGAAAAAAGTCTGTAACATTATTGTCAACATACAGTAAATCTAACAAAGGGAAACAAATTCCAACATAATGTTTATAATCTTTTACATACTCGTGCACTTGCATTTGTATCTGCTCATGCACATAATACAATCATCGTAGTTTACAAAACAACATTAGTGAAAAGAAAATTCTATAACATACTCAATACATGCAGAAAGGACAAACCATATTAGTTATTCATAAAAATTTCTTAAAAGACTAACATATAAAGTTTCAATACTAAATATATTTTGATTTCAAGTATTCATATCAAACATCATACATTGGACTATATCACATCCAACGGCCACACATGGACCATATCACACACATGGACCACATCATACATATCGGCCACACATGGACCTATCGTCTTCGGGAAGACTCATTAAGTATGCACCTACCAGAGACTAACATATAATCCAATACCCAAGACTTAGATTTAGCAAATCTAAGAGAAAGGACTAATCCAATACCCAAGACTTAGACCTATTTCTTGCCTTGATATTAAACAATCGTAATATTGCTGACAATCGTGAAAAACTTGAACAACCAGGATATAATTCTGTTACTGAATCATCTTTCAATGAATCATACACATGTGCTTGGTGGAAACTATCTTCTCCAACATCACAAATCATGTCTTACATGCAATCCTTAGAATATGTATTAGAATGATGACATTCAGTCTCAGATACATTAGGTAAGTTCAAAACTTCACCATACGAAGTCCACATTGTATAATTCTTGAAGAAACCATCACATAGAAGATGCTCTCGTATCAACTCAATATCTAGTCTTTTTCCATTCAAACAATTCACACATGGACAATAATATCTTCTATTTATTGCCGCTCCATTCCGTTTAGCATATTCTAAAGACTCTTCAACACCATTCTTGTACACATCACTGATTCAAGGTTCAAATATCCAACTTTGATCCATGACTACCTAGAATAAATTTTTTTTATATGTACTATACAACGCAACAATAGAAAAAAAATTGCCAAGGATGTAACATCCTTGGACTCAATACAAAATTGTCGAGGATCGAACATCCTCGGACTCAATGCCAACACGCGTTCACTATATATATTCAATACACAACAAGAAATCCAATTTCAAAATTATTCCAAGCATACAAATTGCCAAGGATCAAACATCCTTGGACTCAGTACCCAAACGCGCAACACAACTATAAAAGCATACACAAAATACATTTCAATACTTATAACAATTCCAATTATATACATACAACATTTCAAACATATCGGGCAAGCAACATACTTCTTATAGAGTAGAGACACGAGACACAAAGAATGTAGTGGGAATGCTAGGCATTGAGAACCAATTTCTTCCAATTCGTGGTAAATGAAATATTAAAATCAGTAAATGGAACATAAATACCAAAACGAAAAAGAGAGAGAGCCAACCAAGAGAAAGCCAATCGAGAGAGACAATGGAGCCTCTTTGCAATGAAAATGGCAGTAGACCATAGAGAACACAAGAGAGATTCTTCGCGAGAGAGAACGCGAGAGAACCCAAGAAAGAGCAACACGAGAGAGAGCCAACGTGAGAGAGAGAATGCCAATAGTGAGAGAACGTGAGAGAGAATGAGAGAGAAAACGTGAGAGAGAACGAGAGAGAGAACGTGAGAGAGATAACGCCAACAGTGAGAGAGAACGCCAGACGAACCAAGCTTCAACAATGGCTAATAGTGAGAGAGAACGCGCAAGAGAACACTGCTTAAGACGACCTCAATAGTGTAGTAGGAAAAATGTGGTGGGAAGTACTAAAATAAAGTGATACAACGTCGGTTAAGAAAGTTCTAATTGATGTTGCGCGCCATCACGTCAGTTAAGAATTCATTAACTGACGTTAAGTGACAACCCTAACTCCCTCAAATTCTGAAGCAAGAAATATCACGTCGGTTAACAGGCTTTTTAACCGACATTATTATCTAATTTCCTTATAAGATTTTATTTTTTTTTCTAAATATTTGTTTGATATATATGACGTCGGTTCTTGAAATGGGAACCGACGTGACGTTATAGGAAAAAATAATAAAAAAAAATTGATAATGATTTGAATTTGACGCCTAAAGGTCACATCGGTTACAAACCTTTTAACCAACGTGATATATTCTTCTGAAATATAAGATTTTTAAATTTTTTAAAAAATTTTTTAGGTGACGTTCATGGCAGTTCCCAGAATGTGAACTGACATCATATATACTAGGCATTATAAATTTATAAAAAAATTTATTTTAATATTTACTAGATATATATATCATCGGTTTTTTTTGACAACCGATATTATATTATCCTAATATTTACAAAAATATCATAGTATTTTTAGTTACGTCAGTTTTGTGTTTAACTATCATTAAATGGTAACGTTGAATATTGTTTTTGTACTAGTGCGGAACACGCTACACTCACAAGCCAGGTCTAGAAAGGCACCATGTCTAAGACGCCCTATAATTAATATTATCTATAAGATAGTTTTATATTATTATTGATACTAATATTCAATGTGTATGAATATTACAACTTTAATTATTATAAATATACTTTCATTAACCTTAAAACAATAAAGATATTCAAATAAGTTATTCTAAATATCGAAGTATTTACTTCAACTTTCAATAAGACGAATATTGCTTAGATTTATTTAATAAAGACATATAAAAAAAAACAAGTAAAGAAGTGTGATTAACACTTTACTCACATCACTAACTATACAACAGTTTTTAATTAATGATTAATTACTTTAATACTTAATTATTACGACATTATTACAACTTGTAAAGCCACTGTCAATTGTTATAATTATCCCCACCTTGTTGTTCTAGTGTTCATGACAAAAGAATACTAACACTTTAGTCATTAGAAATATTATAAATTTATAAGTTCTTATTGTATTATGTTTTTTTTATATAATTTAACACAATTTAATTTACATTATTTTTTTATTGGGGTGGGAAACTCATTTAATGTTACGTGGGCTTAAACTTGTAATTAAGAAAATTTACAACATATTGCTTCTAATGTAAGTTATTATCTCATTTCAATTTAACTGTGATATACACATATTTCTATTATTTGTCCTGCCTTTCTATTTAAGAACTTCAGCTTGGAAAAAATGAGATCTAATAAAAATAACTAGCTTTGGAATTTCATTAAGAATGTGATTTTGATTATAACAATTTTTTTTTTCTAATAATCAGTCTAAAGACAATACTTTTATGACAAATCATATATTGATCAAATTTCCCCTTCAGTGGTATTTTACATTTATAAAGATTTATTATTTTTTTAAAATTTAACAAAGTTATATTTTAAGACACTAACTTTTAAGAAATTGAGGAAATAATTACTTTTAAAATAAGTTATCAAATTTACTCACTGTTCAATGTTTAAAAGCACACTTTGAAAAAACTATTTTTAAAGCAAAATTTTATTTTTAAATTTAGAAAAGAAATAATAAAATATTATTTTTGTTCGTTAAATGTCATAGTTTTCTAATAACTAAAGTCATGCAAGAGTTAAATTTAGTCATTTCTTTTATTTAAAAAGCTTACTTGTTAATTATTAAAGTAAAATTTAAATTTTAAATTAAAAAATAGTAGTAAAAGAATTATTCTAAATTTTTATTACAATTAAAATTCTTGGTAATTTTCCTTTCCCATAATAATCTTACCACTGGACATAAATTCATATTAACACTTTTTATTTTTATAAATATAGACATACCAATAATACATCACAGTAAGATTTAAATAGTGCCGAATTAAAATAATAAATTAATAATATTAAGTAAATAATATATATATATATATATAATAAAAATAGTATATAAATGGGACAATTCAATCATTTCATTTCAATATAGAAGTGGACTGCAAGTTCAAAAATGGAATACTGGAAATGGAAATAAAAGCTCATGACATGCAGAAATGAATATAGGATCATTGAGATTCTTTGCAATAGCTAGTGCAAAGGACAACATCATAGGATACATCTTAAAAGACTCCATATTATATATTTTGTATTAGGAATCAAAATTATGTCAATCTTCTCCTTTAGATTTTTCAAGTCTTTAATGCAATGATTTGATGTAAGGTTCAAAGCAAATTGCTCTAAAAAAAATCTTGTTTTTCATATCTGCATCTTGTTTGATATCTTCCATCTGAAAAATTCATGGACAACTAAAAGATAAAAAGAAAAAAAATAGAGACCTCAAAAGAATTACACTAGTAGAAAAATAACCTTCGTCGTTGGTTCTAAGAGGCTTTTTTCGTCGGTTTTTGACCCGACGTTGACCCAGGAGACGTTGAATCAGACATCAGTTTAACAGCCGACGTGGTGATTGAACTCACTACGTCGGTTAAGCAAACTAAACCGACGTGGTGATTAATATTATAATTATTTTAAGCAGTTGCACCACGTCGGTTTTGTCCCAAAAACGACGTGGTGAAGAGAAAATCCACGTTCAAAAGATTGCTCTGTTCAAGCATCCCAATGGCTAGTTTCTAAAAAGATACATATAGAGGAGCAAGTTCAAGTTGAAGAATACACAAGAAGAAGCAAAAAGAGAAATACATCATATAATACATTGAAGAAAATATACTGAGTGTCTATTGTCAATTTGCTATTGAGAGAGCGTATAGAGTTTGAGTTGTGTGAAACCATTGTGTAATTCTTCACTATTGTGAAGTAAACCCTTGTGAGATTTCATTGTTCTCTCTTTTGAGAGTGTTTATTTAAATCTTGAGTGGTCTTGATCTCCGGGCAAGATTGGGACTGGTATAACCTGGAGAGGTTTGTGTACTCGTTATAACCTGGAGAGGTTTGTGTACTCGTTATAACCTGGAGAGGTTTGTTTACTAGTTGTAACCTGGAGAGGTTTGTGTACTCGTTGTAACTATTGACTGAATAGTTTAACCTCTTGAATGGTTTGTTCAAGGGAGAACTGGATGTAGCCCAAGAGATTAGGGTGAACTAGTATAAAATTGCTTTATCTGTGCTTATATATTTTTGGCTTGGTTGGTGGTTTCTATTTATAGCGAATTGAGTTCAGGCTCCATTCTACCTCCCCTTCTGGAGCCAGTTGTTCCTACAGTTGGTATCAGAGCTAACCTCAGGGGTTAGTTCTTCACAGGACTTGAGGCACGATCCTACAGGAACTCAATGGATGGAGACAGACTACACGTGGGTCAACCACCCTTGTTCAATGGCCAAAATTATGAGCTTTGGAAGATGAGGATGATTGGCTTCATCAAATATAACGATATGGAGTTAATTAATATTATTAAAAATTGCATAGCTATATTGATTGATAAATCAAGAGAATTGCTTCCTTTTGAATCTATGACTGTGGAGGAAAAGCGTGTATGTCAAAATAATGCTAAAGCTAGACATATTATAATGTGTGCTTTATCCGAGGAAGAAATGTCAAAGGTGCATGCCATGGTTAGTGCTATGGAGATGTGGGATATACTTGCTCTCACATATGAAGGTTCAAAAGAGGTAAAAAGAAATAAATTGACTATGCTTAAACGTCAATATGAAATATTTGCTATTGAAGATCATGAATCTATACAATCTATGGTTTCTCGTTTGCAAGTTATCCTAAACAACCTAAGATCCTTGGGGTCAACTGTTAGTCAATATGAAATCAATGATAAAATTCTCAGAATTTTACCTGCTAAATGGAGAGCTCAAGAAACTACTCTCAGAACTTCTAAAGATCTTGAGGTCATGCCCCTGGAAGAATTGGTAGGTATTCTTACTATATATGAGCAGGTCATACAAAATGATGCAGATTCAACAAAAGGGAAGGTTTTGGCTTTGAAATCATCTCAGAAAAATGTAAAGAAAAAGGTACCACCCAAAGTTTCTGAAGATATAGACAATACATCAGATGATACAGAGTCTGATGATGAGATCTCCATCCTCACCAACAAGATCAAAACTTTGTTGAGAAACAAAGAGAGCAAGAGAAAGGAAAGAAGGTTTAGGAGTAAAAATGGCAAGGAGCAAGATGAAAGGATAATCTGTTATGACTGCAAGAAGCCAGGACACTTCAAATTAGAATGTCCTGATCAGGTTGAAGAGAAAGAGGAGAAAGAAAAGAAGAAGAAATTCTCGAAAAAGAAAAAGAGTTTTATGTCAACCTGGAAGGATTTGGTTTCGTCTAGTTCTGATTTTGAAGAAGAGGCAAACATAGGTCTCATGACTGATGTGGCAGATAACTCTATGTCAAAGGACTCAGATAATGAGGTAGATTTTACTGATATTGATAGTTTACGTTTAGCTTATCAAGAAGCAATATCTAATAATGGTATTGCATTAGCATATAAAACCATGAAAAGAAAATATAAAAATGCTTGCAAAGAAATTGAATTAATACAACAAGAGAAAGCTAGTCTAAATGATATTTCTCTCATAAACACAAAGCTTCTCCAAGAAAAAGAAAGATTGTGTAGTGAAAATAGGAACCTTAAAAGGGACCTTGCAGTTCATAACACAAATCTCAAAAACTTGGAAAAAGAACTTGTGTTAATTAGAGAAAAATTAGGAAAAAGGTCTATTGAATCAAATGAGACAAACATTGATGATATTATTACTAACAAATATTGCTCTTAGAAAAGTTTTATCTTGTTCAAATACAAATGAAAAATCTCTAAACATGTTGATAAAAAGTTTTAAAAAGTCTCATGATAATAAAGGAATAGGTTGTGATCAAAATAATGCATCATCTAGTTCTTCGATTATACATCCTATCTCTGCAGGAACTTTCAAGAATACATCTTGGAGGAAAACTAACATGAAAGGACCCAAAACAGTGTGGGTACCAAAAGAGAAAATCATTCCTCTTGTAGATATATTAAATCCAAACAAGAAGACTCAAATATTAGAATTGGGAAAATGAATGCTCACTATTCATAAAGGTAAGAAAGTCTACATTCCCAGAATTGAGAGTCAAGAGACAGAAAGACAAGAGAAAAAGATGAACGAGATTTGTTGGAATTGGTCAAACAAGGATGAGACATTTATATTTTACTAACAAAGATTCATCTAAGATTAGAAGGTTTGTCCCATCTACAAGATAAGTATTTCTTTTTGCTTGCATTTGTTACTCCATATATTTCACACATTAGACGGTCTAATAAAATTTACATGTTTTTTATGATATGTGAGGTGTCATGTTTTTTTTTTTTTTTTTTTTTTTTTTTTTTTTTTTTTTTTTTTTTTTTTTTTTTTATTTTTTTTTTTTTTTTTTTTTTTTTTTTTTTTTTTTTTTTTTTGCACAGTTTTAAATTTGATTTGCATTATTTTTGTTTCTTCAAATTTGTTTTATTTTATTTTTAAAACATGTGTGTTTTTAGCACATTGAAATTAAACATCATTTTATAAGAGATCATGTTCAAAAGGATACCATTGATTTGCAATTTGTCTCAATTGATGAACAATTAGCAAATATTTTTATGAAACCCCTTGTTAAAGAACATTTTAAATATTTAAGAGAACTTTGGGGTATGATCTCAATTGAATGATGGAAAATATTAATTGGCTTAAACTCATTGCATCAAATATTTTCATTTGCATATGTATTTGTTACTTTTATTGCATAATTCTTTTAAATCATATTTTCTTGATGCATTTATAAAATTATATTTTAAAAAGAAATTATGTTTCAAAGTATGGTGAAAATTTGTTCTCTTTTCTTAATTAATTCATGGTACGCATTTTCTAATTTTAAGAGTCTGATCTGCAACTTCTCTTTACCAATTTACACACCTAGAAAATTTCAATTGGTTTGCCTTTCTCATCCAAGTTGTTGTGTTATTCAAGCTAGAAATTCACATTAGATGAGCTCTCCAAAATATGAAAGAATTTTGTTCCCTCACCTATTAATGATTTAAGCATACCCAAATTTAAGTGAGGTCATTCCAACAGTTGTTGAGATGAGTATGTACAAGAACCATAGGATTTATGTGTTGAAGATCAAGGTTAGTGAGCTAGAGTTTGAAGTCATCCCTATTATCCAAAATTCTCTATCCCTAACACATAACTGTAAAATAAGGTTTAGACCGAGTTCAAGAGGGGGTGAATTGAACTTTCAAAACTTTTCGCAAATCTGATTTGTTCTTGAATGAAAATTCTTGATTCAATCAATTAACTCGTGTAATTCTGGATTGTCCAGTAAATAATCAATTGTGCACATCAGAAATTATTGAATATAAACCCAGAAAAATAGTTTCAGTGTAGAAATGTTTTAACCCAAATTCAATATGATTAAACACAATTCAGTAGATTAAAATCAATCCAGAAACACAGTTGATTCAGATATATGAAAAATAGATGTTCAGAATATAATCAACTATATGATCAGATTTTAATCCAGTCAATTTAAATGATCGCAGCAGTTGAATAAAAGAAATCAAGAAGTGTAAGGAGAAAAGCAAGAACACAGAATTTTTATCCTGATTCACCCTTCCACAAGGGCTACGTCCAGTCCTTTGCAAACTAGCAAAGATTTCCACTAAACAGATCACAAGATCAGTTTACAACCCTTGTTCCCAGTAAGTTACAAACTGCTCCCAGCAGTAAACCCACACCTCACTGAACCCCTCAGCTAGTGTGTAACCAGTGCAGAAACCCACTGCACCACAACACTTGCAGTCCGTAAGCAACACTGCTCCCAGTAGCACTCACCCTCTACTGAACCCCTCAGCAGATGTGAGACAAGTGCAGAATTCCACTGCACCAACTCAATTACAAACCCAGTAATTGAAAACAGCAAACAGATTACAGATCAACAAGATCAGAAAAGATCACAGAGTACTTCTGCACAAAATAGATTACAAAGAATGAAGATCAGGTGTAGAAGACTTAGCTTTGGTCCAGAACCAAAGTAGCAAGAATCTAACTTCAAGGATGCTTTAAAGATTCACGTTCTTGGAGTTTTCTTGATTTGAAAAGCTTTGCTAAAATGATGATCGCACAAAAGGGGCAGTATCTCTTTTAGAAAATCTCAAGGAATGCTTTTCGAAAGTTTTTGATAACTGAAAATGATATTTTGCAATCCTTTAAATACCCAAATCAGTTTTAAAAACAGCTTAGTTGTCACAATTCAATTAATTGAACAAACCATTCAATCGATTGCATTTGACCGTTAGTTTGACCTAGTTAAAGGTTTCAGTTGTAACAGCAATAACTGTATTTCAGTTGTAACAGAAATAATTGTCACATTCAATCGATTGTTTTAGATATTCAAACGATTGAAAAACCTTTTTCCAGCAAAAATATTTTGGGTTATTTTTATTAAAAATAGTTTTAATAAAAATATTTGTAACCTTTTTAGCACCTCAGAAGTGATGAACTATGCCACTAGTGATTAAGGACTAAGCCAATCACCAACACACAAACCCAACTAAGGACCAAGACCAAATCACCCAACCATCTTCATGTTGGCACAAAGTCTTCACTTGAACAATTCTGGTCCAGGTTGGTTCCAACAGATTCTTCATGAGGCAGTTTTCATCAGCTTCACATGCTAAGCCTTGGTGCTCACAATATTGACTTCATCAAATCACATGCTTAGCCTTGGTGCTAACAATAACCACTTAGAATCTTAATCAGCATCTCCCTGCAACAGTGATATTTTTTATAATTTTAAATTAACTCCATTTTGTGATGACAAAAAGGGGGAGAGAAAGGAAATGTATGGCAAATAATTACGAAAAATGATTAAATCTATTTTTTTGCAAATAATATTGAGCAATATTGGATTTGTTTTACAATTTTTTGTTTATGCAGTTGTGCATTGTGCTTTTTTTTCACCAAATAAAAATCTTCCGTTGTTTAATCTTTTGATATTATTGAAATTATTTGTTCTTAAGGCTTGTAGTTTTGTCATCATCAAAAAGGGGGAGATTGTTGAACATTAGACAGTCTAAAGTCCCTTTAGATGATCAAATCATTTGATAACAAAACTCAAGTATGCATTTATATTTGATGACTTATATACATTGCGCAGTTAACATTATTATTATTAAAGCGGCAGACACATGATCCATGATCCATGATCCATGAAGAGATAAGTTTTCTATTATTTACTTTTATGTTATTGATTTGATTTAAATTGATTTTATAACATGAAGTGCTTTAACGTTCAAATTTGTTCATAATGGAAATTATTCAAATTATTATGGAGTATTTAAATGAGATTAATTGATTTTATATGATATTGTGCTTTTATGTTCAAATTTGTTTATAATGGAAATTATTCAAATTATTATGAAATATTTAAATGTGATTAATTGATTTTATATCATATTGTGCTTTAATGTTCAGATTTGTTCATAATGGAAATTATTCAAATTATTAATGAGTATCTCAAATATAATTTCTCTATTTTATTTTAAATTATTTTTGATACAGAACTAATCAAGTTTAATGCAGTATGAAAATTAGAGAAATATTTCCAGTTTGAGCTCCATGCATCACAAACTCAAGATTGCTCTGTTCAAGCATCCCAGCGGCTAGTTTCTAAAAAGGTACATATAGAGGAGCAAGTTCAAGTTGAAGAATACACAAGAAGAAACAAAAAGAGAAATACATCATATAATACATTGAAGAATATTTATTGAGTGTCTATTGTCAATTTGCTATTGAGAGAGCATATAGAGCTTGGGTTGTGTGAAACCATTGTGTAATTCTTCAATATTGTGAAGTAAACCCTTGTGAGATTTCATTGTTCTCTCTTTTGAGAGTGTTTCTTTAAATCTCGAGTGGTCTTGATCTTAGGGGGAGATTGAGACTGGTATAACCTGGAGAGGTTTGTGTACTTGTTATAACCTGGAGAGGTTTGTGTACACGTTATAACCTGGAGAGGTTTGTTTACTGGTTGTAACCTGGAGAGGTTTGTGTACTCGTTGTAACTATTGACTGAATAGTAGAACCTCTTGAATAGTTTGTTCAAGGGAGAACTGGACGTAGCCCAAGAGATTAGGGTGAACCAGTATAAAATTACTTTATCTGTGCTTATATATTTTCGCCTTAGTTGGTGGTTTCTATTTATAGTGAATTGAGTTCAAGCTCCATTCAACCCCCCCTTCTGGAGCTAGTTGTTCCTACAATTTACAAGGAACTACAACTATTGGGTTATGGTATCTAAGTGAGGTGTCTCTGAATTTAGTAGGCTATTATGATTCTGATTTTGCAGGTTGCAAAATTGACAGGAAAAACACCAATGGAACATGCCATCTGTTAGGATCAAGTTTGATATCTTGGCATAGTAAGAAACAAGCATGTGTTGCACTATCTACTGCTGAAGCTGAATACATTGCAGCTGGTAGTTGGTGTGCACAAAGCCTATGGATTAAACAACAGTTAAGTGATTTTGGTCTTAACTTGTCTAAAATTCCATTATTATGTGTCAACACCAGTACCATTAATCTTACAAAGAATCGAGTTCAACATTCAAGGACTAAACATATTGAAATTCGTCATCACTTCATTAGAGACTATGTTAGTAATGGTGATTGTTAAATTCAGTTTGTTAGTACTGAAAATCAGCTTGCTGATCTTTTTACAAAACCACTTAATAAAGAGAGATTTAACTTCCTTCGAAATGAACTTGGGATTATTGATTTCAAATTTGTGAATAAATCAGTTTATGCTGAATGGATTATTGGCTAATTTTATTACATGACAATTTTACAAATTTCTATATTAATTTCATTTATGAAAAGTTTACTGGATCAGATTTTAGTTTTATAGATTACTTTACCTGTTTTGATTTTTCTTACTGTATCAGTTTAGTTTTTCATTTACTGTATCAGGTTCAATTCTTTATCAGTTTCATGTTTACACTCAAAGGATTCTGATATATGTGATCGTTTGCTGGGCTTAAATCAGTTTTAATTTTTTAATACAATGTTAAAGCTGACAGAATATTAATATTTGATCAAATGTTAATTCTGGATGCATGTGAAATTATGTTGGAGTTACAAAGCAACTAGAGAGGTGTTGTATAACTGAAAGCATTCGAACAGAACCAGGTACATTACAATCCAGCGAGCTAAAAGGCTGAATAAGACAAAGCAACTCAATATTCATATTTAGCATGTGAAGAGAGAGATGACTCGAGATGCCACATGGCGTTGCATCAGTGGAGAGTCAACTAGTCAAAAAGTTGTTTTTGAGATTTTCTGTAGCTAAGTATAACCTGCTCTGAATTGATTACTTGTAGAATCTCAACAAACTACAAAAGCTGTTTTGCGTTTTTGAATTGTCAATCAATGTGTTATTTTCTATAGAATTGTTTTTCATTAAGTAGAGGGTTGAGCATGCATTCACTCGCACACTACCTCACTGTCTTTGCTCTATTTGTTCTGTGTGCAAAGTTTAGTGAAGACAGAGACACTGATTTCGTTCAGATATCCACAAAGTTAAAAAAACTAAGATTTGGTGGAAGTGAGGTCGGACATAGAACTAAGCCGAGAAGGTCACGTACCGTCACGAGTGAGGTTGGATCTTGGATTGAGTCGAAGGGTCACACACTATCACAAAACAATAAAATTAAGGTCAGACCTTGGACTGAGTTGAGAGGGTCATGCACCATAACACGAAACAATAGAAGTGAGGTTGGACCTTGGCCTGAGCCGAGAGGGTTACACACCATCACACGAAACAAATAGACTTTTAGGTGAACATTAGGTGATCATTGAAATGAAATTTGCATGAATGTTCTGAAGTGAGTGCATGAATGTATGCCATGTTTTCATTTTTGCTATTTTCTTGATGATTGGGATTGCATGAATGAATGCGTGAGACTCTAATTGTCATTTATGTTTGAATGAGAATGAATGCATGAGACACTAATTGTCATTTATGTTTGAATGAGAATGAAAGCATGAGACTCCGTGGGAATGCATGAAACTTTATTTTTCATTTTTTTTTTCTTTTTCGTTTGTCATTTATAGTCAATTATTCTCTTTGCCATCGTTGAATTCATATATATCAAAATTTGTTCTTGAAAATAAGGGATATTGCAGATCCTAAGTTAATGTTAAAATTTGGGTATTACTGACTTTTTCCTTAAAAAAATGCATGTGTTTGGATCCTCATAGGTGGATGAAAAATGTGTGAGAGAACTTTGAAGAGGTTTAAAGGAAACTAGGATTGCATAGTCTCAAATATGCTATTATTTGCATGTCCCTCTAATAGGGAAATTTTATGTAATGTACACATGCGAAAGAGGAGTGCCACAATTTTGGTGTATTGGGTAGGCTAGGTGAAGAATGGCATGGTCAAAGACTGGTGCAGATGTAGAGAAAGTTTTATCCCTAAAAGGAAAAAACGTGTATAAAACAAATGAAAACTGCCCCAATTTTGAGGTATAAGGGTGAAAATAGTTCTGGAGGAAAAGTGATTTTTTTTTGTAAGGTGGAAAGAAAGGATTGCCCTAATATAGGGTTTACTCAGTTGGCTTGTTAGGTGATAAAAGAATGTTGTATTCTTTTAGAAGCATTCCATATATTTTTTCTTTTTTCTTTTTTTTTTCATTTTTTCAACTGCATTGTTAGCCACGTCTTCTTGTCTCAGGGTTAAGCTTTGAAAATCATAACAGTAATTGGTCAATATGGATTTTATTAAGCTTGTAACATGGTCATCGATTGAAAGGTTGTCAAGGAAGACTTGATACTTATGTTTTGTATCATGAATCGATTAAAGGTAAATTGGCCTTATGTTCTTGGAATACAATTAGAGAAAGCAAGGAGAGTCATGGACTATCGGATTCCCTATGTTATACTCATATCAAGGTTCATCCAATACTTTCAAGTACCTCTTGAGGGGGAGCTTGCAGAACCTGTCAAACAAGGCTTGGAAATCTCAACCTCAAACCTCAACAAGATTGGATTGGTCAAGATGAATGAACAATGGATGTGCCAAGCGGATGCTGAAAATGTTGAAGGAGAAGTTGTTGAAGAAGTTGCTAAAGATGACACGCCAATGGGAGATGCTGGACCAAGCTCTGGTTTTTCCAGATTTGAGCAAACTATGATAGACAAGCTTGATCATTTAACAGTAGAGCAAAGAAGCAACCATGAATTTTATACTGCATGTTTTCAACATTTGGATCTTTAAATCGAAGTTGTGCAAGACCAGCTGGCTACCATGGCTGCTTGAAATGAGCCTCACAATTAAATCATGCATATCATATCTTTTCTCTCCCATTTGATGAATATATAGGGGGAGAAATAGTAGAGTGTGTGAGTCATTAGTGTTGATTTGTTGCTGCGTTATTGGTGATGTCTGCTGCTGTGCTGTGCTGTTGCTGGTTTTATGTTTCAGTTCTGTTAATTTGTTTCAGTTTCTACTGCTCCTGTGGTTGCTGTGTTGGTATTTGTTGTCATTTTTTCTTAGGTTCTAGGGTGTTAGCTCATGTCATAGTGAGTCAATTCCACTCGCTAAAATATTGTTGTATTGCTGCTTTTCTGCTAACAGTTGTGTGCTGTAATTTGGTGCCCCAATATCATGTGTAACTACAGAATATGAATGAAAACAACATGTGTTCTTACTTTGAATAAATGGACTTGTTATATGCTATAAAACTGTCTTTATAAGAGCTTTTAGCAAACTGTTACTTTCACTAGTTTTCAATGAAGTTGCAGGTCATAAACCACTCACACACAGGATTGTCTTCATCAAATAAGGGGAGATTGTTAGTACTCTCACAAGACTAAGGATTTGATGAAGCCAAGCAAGCCAAAGTAAGCAAGCAATTGAAAGTGTGTCTTAGGCTTTGTCTTAGAGTGAGTGAGTGTGATTGGTGAAAGAGAACCTATGCACAGTTGAGGAGAAATTCACTAGCACATAGTCTAAAATGATTAAAACAAACCACAAAACATAACCTACGTTTTTGGTAAAAATAGTTTTGCAAATAAAGTACTGGACAAAAATAAATCGATGTCAGGGTAAGTGAAATCGGTTTATTCGTGTTCTAAACAGTATACTATTTCATTGAATCTGTTTTGGGTTTTTCCAATATGAAAACAATGTGCCTTCTAACGTTTGCCATAGAGTTGCGAAATTGAGAAGCAATTTGAGAGATTACTGTGAAAATCAATTTGGTAAAACTAGGGATTTCTTGATCAAATTGAAATGTTTTTTTTTTCTTGAAGAATTACTCTTGACCAAAGTATTGTGCTATTGGATTTCTTCAAGAATGTGCGAAGGCCTCTCTTGCTACACCAATCAGGGAGTTTCTGAACCTTTCTTGTACCCATTTGATTCAAGATTTGTGTTGTTTCATTGTAATTTTCTATAATTCTTGATCAATTGCATTGAGTGTGAGCTATAGGATTTAGTCGTGTATTGTTGTTGAATTGATTGAGGTTGCGGGGTGTAGTTTCAATAACTCAGTGATGTTTTTGGTTCTTGCGGGGTGTGAGAATTGCATGTTTGATTGTAATTGAACAATTGAATGTTTTAGTGAAACTTTCTTTGCTAGTAGGGCAAAGAAGACAGGACGTAGCCCTTGAGGAAGGGTGAACCAATATAAAATTGATTGTCTCTATCTTCCTTGACCCTTCTCTTACGTTCTTGATTATTTCTTGATCACTTGTTTAGCTTCTACATTGCCCATTGTCTTTGAATATAAACATATTAGATAGAGGTAGTTTATTGTGCTATTTGATAAGTGTAATTGTTTTTTTTTAATACGTATGGCTGTTGCATAGTCTTTAAAATTTTGGAACTGCAATCTCACTGTATATCATCCATTATTGCACCAAAATAGTGTATTGGGTGTGATTGGGTTTCTTTAGGAAAACTACTGCATAATTGTCATTCAAATTGAGGATTCGACCAATACTTAGGTGTTGATTTAAAATTTGTCTTAGCTAACGGTTCTGCATAAATTCTTGCATCAATCTTAGTCTTATTATTCATCATTGGATCTGATATTAGCACTTGTTGATTTGGTTCTGTGGTTGCTTTTTCAATTCCATAATATAACAAATTTGGTCAATTTGTATTCTACATAATAGACAAACTTTTCTGCATAATACTTGAACCTGAATTGTTGCGTTTAGTGGTGTTTTCAAATTTGTTTTTGTAATGTCATAAAGTAATTTTGAATCAGGTTTGTAATATTGACTTTGAGGTGCTTGTATACGTAGCTATTGTGAATCCTTGCTTTTGATTGTTTCTATTTTGTACCACTGCATATTTGTTGAATCTAGCACAATTATTCTTCTTTTGAATATACTATTCTCTCATTACTATAGTGCGTCATTTGATCTTTTCTGAATAGCACTACAGTTAGCATTTTAGATAGGCTATTCTTAACTTCTTTGTGGTTTATCATTGAGTCTTGTTAGATTGTATTTTGAACCTATCCAGGAGGTATACCATTCCAGCTTCAACTGCTGCTTTGTATACTGGTTAAGTGTCATATTTGTTCTGCTGCATTGTCTCTATAACCTATTTTGTGGAACCTTTAATTGACTAGTGCAGTTTGGTTTTCCCTTATTCACAACTCACTTCATACACTAGTTTGAATTGATCGACTTACACTTTGCCTATTAACTTGTGTGATGGTTCTTTGGTGATTACTGTATTATATTTGAGTGCTCTAGTACTGGTTTTGCATTGTGACATTGTTGAAATTAGATTTCTTCTACTAGATAGATTTCACTTGTATACAATATTGATTGTTGTTACTATACAGAAAAATGAATCAGTTTATTTGTGCCTGAAATCAGTTTATTTCTGCTCTGCACCTAATATCTTTGATCTTTGAGATTCATTAAAGGTTTTCTATTTGCGAAAAATGTTTTCAATGTTTTAAATTGCAAAAATCTTTTAAAGTTCAATTCAGCCCCCTCTTGAACTCAGCTAAATGTATTTTCACTTTTTTGTGTCGTACTTTCTTTTTGTCTCCTGTCAATATTTCCCCTCCCCTTTAAGCGATCCCATCAAGAGGTACTTGAAAGTATTGGATGAACCTTGATATGAGTATAACATAGGGAATCCGATAGTTTATGAGTCTCCTTACTTTCTCCAATTGTATTCCAAGAACATAAGGCCAATTTACCTTTAATCAATTCATGATACAAAACATAAGTATCAAGTCTTCCTCATGTAAGACAACATCATTATGGCCACGTTGAGTTAAAATCCACACAATAATGAACGCTAGTATTCTTGAATTTAAAGATAGAACACCAACTTGAAAACCGCTTCCTACAACTTGTAGGTTGCGTAAGTAGCACTTATAAAAACTCACCTTGTTATAATCTTCTAGTGCCTCTTTGTTGCCTTTTCCAATCTTCAAACCATCATATTTTAATCCAGCAACAGTTTCCCAAACTACAGGTGTTATTTTCTGTTGAACATTAGACGGTCCAAAGTCCCTTTAGAGGATCAAATCATTTGATAAAGTTTTGATGATAACAAAACTCAAGTATATATTTATATTTGATGACTTATATACATTGCGCATTTAACATTATTATTATTATTAAAGTAGGAGACACATGGTCCACAAAGAGATAAGTTTTCTTACTATTTACTTTTATGTGTTATTGATTTGATTTAAATTGATTTTATATCATATTGTGCTCTAACGTTCAAATTTGTTCATAATGGAAAATATTCAAATTATTATGAAGTATTTAAATGTGATTAATTGATTTTATATCATATTGTGCTTTAATGTTCAAATCTGTTCATAATGGAAATTATTCAAATTATTATGGACTAGTTAGATGTGATTAATTGATTTTATATCATAATGTGCATTAACGTTCAAATCTGTTCATAATAGAAATTATTCAAACTATTGATGAGTATCCCAGATATAATTTCTCTATGTTATAATAAATTATTTCTGATACAGACTTAATCAAGTTTAATGCAGTATGAAAATTAGAGAAGTATTTCTAGTTTGAGCTCCATACATCAGAAAGTCAATATTGCTCTGTTCAAGCATCCCAACGACTAGTTTCTAAAAAGCTACATATACAGGAGCAAGTTCAAGTTGAAGAATATACAAGAAGAAACAAAAAGAGAAATACATCATATAATACATTGAAGAAAATATACTGAGTGTCTATTGTCAATCTGTTATTGAGAGCATCTAGAGTTTTGGGTTGTGTGAAACCATTGTGTAATTCTTCACCATTGTGAAGTAAACCCTTGTGAGCTTTCATTGTTCTCTCCTTTGAGAGTGTTTCTTTAGTTCTTGAGTGGTCTTGATCTCAGGGGGAGACTGAGACTGGTATAACCTGGAGAGGTTTGTGTACTCGTGATAACCTGGAGAGGTTTGTGTACTCGTTGTAACCTGGAGAGGTTTGTGTAATCGTTGTAACTATTTGCTGAATAGTGGAACCTCTTGAACGGTTTGTTCAAGGGAGAACTGGACGTAGCCCAAGAGATTAGGGTGAACCAGTATAAAACTACTTTATCTGTGCTTATATATTTTTGCCTTGGTTGGTGGTTTCTATTTATAGCAAATTGAGTTCAGGCTCCATTCAACCCCTCCTTCTGGAGCCAACTGTTCCATCATTTTCATTGTAACTCTCTTGACCCTTGACTCAATCCTATCCTCTTTCACTTTGAGGTTGGTAAAGAATACCTTTACAAGATCTGAAAAAATGTTACCAGCCAGCCCGAGGAACTTTTCAAGCTCCTGGAACTCCAACATTTGACTCACTTCCAGCAATAGCTCCTGTGACTTCGTCCAATCAAGGCTTACATACTTTGGAGGGTTAATGACTTTCCTGCTAAAATCCTTGAAATATTTATTGATGTTTTCACTTGTTTCAGTGCCAAGCATGCTTGCAAACCAGGCCTCAAGATGGCCTCTTGTGTCTATATACCTTCCTGCACTCACTGTTTGTTTAACTCTCTTTCTTGGGTAGCTTGAGGATGTCGTGGATTTGTTTTGTGGGTGCGAAAAGAGTGGGTCTGCAACTGGTATTTTGGCTAGCAATTATGCAGAATCTTATGCATAATGCATGCTCAAAGTATAACATATATAAGCACACAACATACCACAGTCACAAGCAATTTGAATTTCACCCATTGGATAATTTGAGTTGGAGTGTTGTATCTTGGTAATCCTTTGAGACAAGACAACCCCATATTGGGAATGTGTAGAATACTTACATGTACAACTTGCTTTTCACAGTTTCACCTTTTTGACTCCCAATTTGGTGAAGACAAGTGGCATTAAGTGGTCAAAAGTAGTCAAAAGTGAGTAGTTGGGAAGTTGAACTCCATTCAATGTCATTGGCATGCTCAAGTATTTTCACTTCAATGTGGTTTAGAGTATTTGATTTTACAACACTAGAATCAAAATAGAAAAAATAAACTGAATTTTAAAAACTACTCCAGGGTTAAAAATAAATCGGTTTCAACTCGTTTAAATCGATTTATTTTTGCTGCAGTAAGCAAAATGTTATGCAATTCAGTTTTTATGCAATGTTTAGGATATCCAATATGCCTAACTTAGTTCTCAAGTAGTTGAACCTATCCTTAGCAAGTGGTTTAGTAAAAAAGTCTGCTAATTGTTTCTCAGATTCAATAAACTTGATTTCACATACACCATTACTAACTTGTTCTCTAATAAAGTGATGCCTAATCTCTATATGCTTAGTTTTAGAATGATGCACTAGATTTTTAGTGAGATTAATAGCATTAGTATTTGTAAGAAACAGTTTTGGCTGAAATACAAGAGAGGGGGTGAATTGGATTTCAAAATCTTTTTCAAAACTATTTAACCTTTTAAGAAAATTCAAATCAGTTTGATAAACTGGATCTTTATTGACTTTATTGAGCAAAGCATTAGAATGAATTAGTAAACAGAATACAATCCAGTCACAGTACAATGCAGCAAACCAAACAGTTTTATCAGAATTCAAATGTTAGTATAAAAGCGATTTAGTTTACTAGACAGAAACAGAATAGAAGTTAACCACGCAAAATGAACTGATCAACTTCGATTCAATCAACAGTTTGAATTATTATGAATCAATCAAAAATAAAATTATTTTTATCAAAGAAACAATTATTAAAAGATGTTTAAGTCTTAAATCAATTATAGTTCAATTATAGATTCTGAAAACAGTTTATACAGTGAACCAGTCAATTAAATCAGTGATCAAGAAGAAGAAAGAAGATTCAAGAACACAAAGGTTTTTATACTGGTTCACCCACCAAACGGGCTACGTCCAGTCCCTCACGCACAGTAAGCATTTCACTAAAACTGATCAACTGATCAAGTTTATAACACTTGCCCACGACAAGACTACACTGCATTCGCAGCAACCACTGTTGAACCTACAGCAGACCAAGAAACCACACAGAGTCCACTGTGCATTTCAAGATCTCCCTTGCTGAAATCCACAGCAAGTCACAGTTATACAGAGTCCACTATATAACCCAAAAACATCTCATTGCAACCAGTAGTAGACCACTGCTGAACCCACATCAGAACAAGAAATCACACAGAAACCCACTGTGTGTTTCAAGAACACCCTTGCTGAAACCCACAACAAGTCACTGTTATACAAAACCCATTGTATAACCCAGAACCGCCTCACACTGAACCTCGTAGTAGGCAAACCACCAGTACAGTCCCACTATACCACGAATTACACCCCAGTAATTCAAGAACGCAGTAGCAATTTCAATACAAATGAAAGATTAACACAATCACAACAATACAAGCACTTCTATACAAAAGATTACAAAAGTAATAAAGAAAGGGTATAAAAGGATTAGTCTGATGATAAAATCAGTGAAGAAACTGTCTCAGTCTAATCAAAGCTCCAGTAGCAATTCAAGAAAATAGTTCTTTGATGAAAACGTTGATTGATCTTTGATCACTAGACTCAAGGACGCTTTTGCTCTCTTTGAAATCTCAAATGTTCTTGCTCAGAAAATGTTTAGAATGATTTTTCGTATCTCTCAAAATTTCGCACCAGCTATTTATAGACAACTCTCATTTAAAATTCAGTCGATTGATTTTTCAAATAGTCAACTGTTTTTCTCTGGTTAGGTAAAACAGTTGTTCAAAACGCAAGTTTTGATTTTAATTATTTCTCAAAACTTTTGTTAATACAGAAAATACTTGTGGAGCTTATCATTGATTAAGATTGCATGCATAATTGATTAGACCTCAAACTTACCCCACAACACACACTCCTAAGTTCTAGACCAAGTCTTCAATCTTCATGAAATCTTCATGCATTCCACATATGATCATAAGGTCTTGAACATGTTCACTTGGTTGGCTTCATCAAATTATCACAGTAGCCAACTGGTGCTAACAGTATTGCCACAAAATAGAGGTACCTTTGCGACTTTAAGACCATAGTCACTAAGTTGCTGCTTGAGCCAACAAATTTGAGCACAACAGCTCCCAACTACAATGTATTTGGCCTCAGCAATTGAAAGAGCAACGCAAGCTTGCTTTTTGCTATTCCATGAGATAAGACTTGCTCCAAGTAGATTGTATGTACCACTTGTGCTTTTTCTATCTAGTTTGCATCCAGCGAAATCATGAGTATACTTTGAGACTATGTGTTGCTTCATTAGGATACCATAAGCCAACATTTGTGGTTCCTTTGAAGTACTTGAGAATTCTCTTGGCAACATTGAAATGCGACTCCTTCGAATTTGTTTGGAACCTGGCACACATGCACATGCTAAACATTATATCGAGCCTGCTGGCTATGAGATAGAGCAAAGATCCAGTAAGTCCCCTGAACTTAGTTTTTCCATGTTCATCAACATTTAAGTAGCAACTGGTTGATACCGGAGTTGATGCCTTTTTGCAGCCTTCCATCTCAAACTTCTTTAGTACATCTGTGCAGTATTTTGATTGGCTCGAGAATGTGCCATTTGTCAATTGTTTGATCTGTAGCCCTAGGAAGTAATTCAACTCTCCCATCATAGACATTTCAAACTCCCCCTGCATAGCTAACACAATTTCTTAACAAAGAAGCTCATTAGTTGATCCAAAGATTATATCATCAACATATACTTTGACAAGAATTATATCACTATCAGATTTCTTAATAAAGAGAGTTTTATCTACTTCACCACTTTCAATGCTCTTGGATACCATTCCCTCGAAGCTTGCTTTAAACCATAGAGAGCTTTCTTAAGCTTGTACACATGTCTAGGCAGCTCGTGGTCTTCAAACCCAGGTGGTTGAGTGACATACAGTTTCTTTATTTATAAACCCATTTAAGAATGCACTCTTCACATCCATTTGGAACAACTTGAATCCATTTAAGCATGTATAGGTCAGCAGCAATCTCACAGCTTCAATTCTAGCAACTGGCGCATAGGTTTCATCGTAATAAATGCCTTCTTCTTAATTGTAACCCTTGGCCACGAGTCTTGCTTTGTTCCTCACAATGATGCCTTGCTCATCCATCTTTTTCCTGAACACCCATTTAGTCCCTATCACACTCATCTCACTGTGTCGCAATTGGGATCACGACGGGGACGGTGATCCAAAAAAATTAATAAAATAATTTCAAGAGAATAGAGTCGCCACCATAGTTTTTATGAAAAATTATGGATAAACCGAGAAAATGATAAGGCAGGTTTGCAAAAATCAGATTTCGGGTTCGAGAGTTGATTACATGTGGGAAGGTATTAGCACCCCCAGAATGTCCGTCCTAAGACGGTACCTTTAATTAAACATGTAAAATGAGTGTGATTTTCAAAATGTTTATTTTCCAAAAGAAACAAAAATGCAGATGAAAACAAACAAAAATATTTTTTATTTTATTTTTAAAGGGTTCAACAATGTTTGACCTTGCTCCTACGTATTTCCATAAGGAATGGAAAATCAGGGTTACGTAGTTCTTTGTTGAAAATTATTTGTTGATGTGTTTTGATAATTTTAATTTTGAAAATTTTATATATTTTTTATTTTTTTTAAATTCCTTTTGAAAATTGATATTTTTGTACTTTTTGGGAATATTATATTTTTAGAATTTTATATTAAAATTTTGATATTTGGAAATTAGAAATTTGATTTTGAAAACGGTAGGAGTACATTAGGTGCGAGCGACCATGCTCAATACTCCTACGAATCAAATATTTTTGTGAATTTTAACGGTAAGCCTCGTGTTGGATATCACTTGGCGCGTATAAACTAGACTTCAAAACCTTTCGAATAGTTGGAAGTTTAATTGAAATTTACTTAATAAAACATCTTTTAAAAAAATGAAGAAAATAAAATATAATGCAAAGAAAAACATAATGCCAAATTTTTTTGTTTACTTTTATTTTTATAAAAAGGGGATTAAGGGGACATTTTTTGGAATCAAAGAGAATTATGGGTGCAGGTCCAAACGTATGGGGTGTAGGAAGTGACTCCACCCACTGAAAACTCAATTAGGGTTAGGAGCACTTTGGGAATCGAAGAGAATTATGGGTGTAGGTCCAAACGTATGGGGTGCAGACTCAGAACACTAGTTGGGTCAAAAGCATGCGTGAACAGTTGTTGCCGCCGCTTGGAACGAAAGAGGCTACAGTGCATGAGGGTCGTCCCAGACGACGGCAACTCAGCAAAAACACAGCGGTGTTGGAGGGAAGGACGACGGTGCTAGGTGGTGGTAGCGTGGGAGTTCGTTTGGGTTGTGGGGGTGTAATGGTGACGTCTGCTGCGAGCCAGGGTGGCGCGGAAGGTTTGATGGTGAGTTTCTGTGGTGGTGAGATCCCTCTATGAAGGGTGAAGGTGTGGGAGGCACGGTCGAGGTGAGGTAGTGCAATGGCAATGGTTGGTGGTGGAGAGGGCATGACTCTCCTTTGGAGTCAACGCCGGCAATGGCTGTAGGTGGTGGTTGGAGAGTATAACCATGACAAGGTGGTTGTTGGGGCTTTACATCACCCTTTAGGTCAGTTTGAGTTATGGGCTTCAATGGTGCAGTGGCATGGTGGTTTCTTTGGGTGGTAAGGGAGGTTGTGCGCGAGGCGTTTTGGGTGGTGGTTTCTTTGAGCTTGGCGTGGTGGGGGATGTTTTGGAGGCTTGGTGGAGCTTGTCATGGGGTGTTTTTAAGGAAAAGTGGCAGCGATGGTTTGCAAGGTGATATGTGGTGGTGTGCGAGGTGGTACGAAGATCACGGCCATGTGGAATGCTCGGTGTGTGGATGAGAATGGTGTTGAGAGGCATGGTGGTGATATGGCTGATGACTTAGGTTAAGGGAAACATGGTCGTGAATGGCTGACGGAGGTAAAGATGCCATAGGCTTCTCTTTCCATGTGAGGGTGGCTTTTATGGTACAGTGGCGTGGTGGCTCCTTTTAGGGTTGGATGGGGGCTTCAATGGTGTAGTGGCTCCTTTTAGGGTTGGATGGGGGCTTAATGGTGTAGTGGCATGATGCTTTCTTGGTAGTTTGGATGGGGGCTTCAATGGTGTAGTGGCATGCTGGTTTCTTGGTGGTTTTGTGGAGGGGCATGGTGGAGATGTTTTGGAAGGCTTGGTGGAGGTACATGGGAGGTCTAAACTTAGAGGCAAAAGCGTGAGAGTGAAGTGGAGATGCATAGTGTGACCTAGATGGGAGCCATGGTTGTGTGTGAGCTTGAAAACCTAACGTGTTTTATTAGGTGCAGCGAATTTAAGGGGACGAGTCAGTAAGTGCATGGGTTCTCCTTCCTACGTGATGATGGCTTTTATGGATGTGGGTGCAGAGGTTGTGGTAGCATAACTCCTTTTGCGAGCATGAAGGGACCAAATGTGTGAGAACAGGGTGAGAAATGAGGGAGGAAGAAAGTGATAATGTGAATGCGTGGCTGCTGGGTTTGAGTTTCTTTGGGGTTGGATGGGGTTTCTATGGTGCAATGGCGGAAGCATGGTGGCAAGGTGGAGGTATCTTGGCTTGGGGGATATGTATGGTTCGTAAGGGAGGTGCTTGTTGGAGGTGATTATGAGGGTTGGGCAACATATGGTGGTTCATATTTTATTTGACAGTGTATTTATTGGATTTGATCATGAGAGAATGTATACATGGTGCGTGATACGTGAACCAAACCAATAATAATGTATGTCAATGTAACTGGATATGTAGCAGACAAGGCAAAAAGAAACGTAGATAGAAAGTGATAACCTCTTGACACTTTTTCCTTACTTTTGTGCCAAAGGGGAAACTCCAATGGCCGGTGTTCTGCGCATTGTTTTACTAGAGCTCGAGCCAAAAGTCTGAAAAAAAAGCATGAGGTGAAGGAGAAAGAATGTGGGTCTTTGGTTTCTCTGAACGATTCTCTCTATTTCAAATTTTTGGGTCCCCCTCCTTGTGAATGGTTCCCCTATTTCAACTTTGAGTGAGTTTATTACTTTTGCCCTGAGTGAAACCATAACAGGTATTCTCTATGTGTTACTTTTGCTATCCAGCCTCTAGGAACGAGAGCTCCATGGAACAGAAGGAAACCCAGTGAATCAGAGTCTCCTTCCACATGTCGTGTGTACCCTTAACAAGAAAAAGAAAAGTTGATCCCCTTCTCTGTTGCGTTGACCCCTCTCAATTAGATGCAAGGTGACGTAGGCTATTATCCTGGCTACACAGGGGGAGGCCCCAACTTTTAGTTTGGAGAGTTGTGGTGTGAGAGTGGTAAGGCAATGTGTACAGAAGATCTCGTTGATCCTAGGACAAACATGGAAAATAGGAGAGCTACCTTTTTTTGAATTTTCTTTGTCTTTTGTTATTATTACCCTTTTATAAGGAAATGAATATAAAATAAAAATGTAAAATAGAACTATATATGATAAAGGATGAGAAATATATTTTTTGAATTTTCGTTTTCTAAAGTGAGAAATTAAACCAAATTTATTTATATTTTGTTGAAGAACGAAAATAAAAGAAGAATAGAATAAATATTTATCTACTTTTAAAAATAAGAGAAAATCTTAAATCCAAACTAAAAAGAAATTTATTTTATTATTATCATGATAAATATAAGAGAAAAATAACCATGAAATTAAAAGAGAAATAAAATTTACACTTGTTTTTTTTGTTAGAAACTTTCCCTGCTTTTTTGAAATAAGATCTATTCACCCAGACGAAATTGGGTGTTGACAGCTGCCCTCTTTACTTAAATTTTCCTTGATAATTTGGAAATTAAAATTTTCATATTATCGAGGTGAAAATTAAGTAAAGACGGAAACTCTAATTCTGTCCGGTTTGAAAAAGGGAAAGGACATTTCAAGCATTTGGCCATAAAAGAAAAGTTACTATTTGAAGAAAAGGAAAAAGTGAGGTCAAGACCATTACAAAGTAAAGAGTCACGCACAATCACATGCTGAAAAATAAAAGTGAGGTCGAGACCATTACAAAGTAGAGGGTTATGCACCGTCACATGTTGAGAAGTAAAAGTGAGGTCGAGACCATTACAAAGTAGAGGGTCGCGCACCATCACGAACTGAAAAGTAAAAATTGAGACCTTGCTTCGTAGAGGGTCGTGTTTGAAGGAGATTCGAAGAAAGTTTAGACCAATCCTGAGGAGAGGGTCTTTGTTTGAAAAGACTGAAGTTTGGTTTGACCAATCTCGATAAGACGGTCTCTGTTTGAAAAAGATAGAACTTTGTAAACAGTCATCAAATGAATGCTGAAATGGATTTTGAATGATACATGCTTTATGGTGAATGCTTGAATGTATTCAAAAATTTTCCTTTTTCTATAAGTTCTATAAGAATGCATGCGACTTTTTTGTTTGGATGAAAATACATTTATGAATGCATGAAACTCTATTTGTCATAAGTGTTCTTTTGTTTGATATTGACATTTAGAAAGAAGCTCGGTGCATGAGATTCACTCTTTTCAATTTTCTTTTTAGCACTTTGATGTTGACATTTTAATTTAATTGTTTTCTTTTATATCATTGAATTCATTTGAAATTTGCTCTTAAAAATGAGGGATATTGCAAATCCTGAAGTTATTGTTAAGATTGAGACATTGTTGACGGTTCCCTTTGAAACATCTTATTGTATGCGTTTGAATCCATAGGCAAATGAAATAGGTTGGACAAAAAGTTAAGGAAACTGGGATTGCACAACCTCAAATATGTCATCATGTGCATCCCTATCTAAAAGGAAAGATCCAAACAAAGTGTGAAATGAAAACTGACCCAATTTTGGTGTAGCAATGGGTAGACTAGGTGAAGTGTGGATTGCTTATTAGAAGGATGGCCTAAATAGCTAGGTGGTGAAGACTAGGGTTAAGTAATATGTTATGATGCTTTTCACATGTACTTCTACGTGTCAGGTCTGTGCAAGGTATTCATGTAAGCAAAACTATCCTAGCTTAGATGTGCAAGAGTGAAGCAAGGTTTGGATAAAAGGTGATTTGCTTTTTGTAAGGTGAAAGGAAAGGATTTCCCCGATATTGATTTTTCTCAGTTAGCTTGCTTTTGGTTGATAACAGAAAAGTTGTCTTCTAATAGGAGCTTTTCGAACAACTTTCTTTCTTTTTTTTACTGTTTTTTTTACCGAGTTGTTAATCACATCTCCTTGTCATAGGGTTAAGCTTTGAAAATTAGAGCAATCAGTCCTCAATTAATATGGACTTTATTAGGCTTGTAACGTGGTCAGGGGTTGAAAGGTTGTAAAGAAAAGGATACGAAGACTCAAAAATTATTTGTTGGGTTTTAAAATTTGACACAAAGATCGTTAGTCAAATGATCTTTTGTTAATATATATTTCTTTTATTTTTTATTATTAAAAGGTTCAGAGCAGTTTTTAAGTTACTATTTTATATTTTATATTTTATTTTGTTGAATTAGGGAGTGAGAACATGGGATGCAGTTAAGAAGATTGGCTCATTCTTCTTTATTATTATTATTTTTTATTATTTTGAACATGCAATTTAAAAACAGTCTGGTATATTTTATTATTTTATTATTAAAAGGAGGTAGTTCTGAGGATTGACTCAGTCTTTTTTATTATTTAAAAAATAAATTTAACGTGCAGATAAAGAAGCAGTTTTAAAACAGTTTCAATTTCTTTTTATGTATTTTCCTTTTATTTATTATTCTATTTTTATTTTTCATGTTAATTATTTATTTATTTATTTTATTTTTTCGTTTTTTATCTTTATTATTTTTATTTATTTTCATTTTCTAAGACTCAATGGAGAAATTCAACCCTATTTTTTCTATTATCATTTTTTCAAAAAAAAAAACCTAAACTAATAAATATATATTTTATTTTATTATTCATTTTTTATTTTTGATTTTAATTATTATTCTTTAGTGTAAAGAAATATTTAATTTATTACTTTCAATTTATTTTATTTTAAATTATACTTACCCAGACGAAATCGGGTGTTGACATATACAACGTCAATTTGAAATGTCACTTTATATGTGTGTGGCGTTTCCGCGTACCGTCATAGATCTGGGCACCACAAAATATAAAATGGCGCTATTGCTCGAACCACTGTAGCATCCGCCATATAACAACTTTTATAATGCGGTTTTTTTTTTGTGCACATAAATAATGTTAATTGAAATTGTAATAATTGTTTTTATTGACAAACACCATTATCAATTTTTTGATATGACGCTTGCTATGGTCATATTATAATAAATTGTGAATTATAATACGTTAGTTCAAACTGTCGTAATTAGAATATTAAATAAATGCAATATTTCCAAAATGTTATAATTATCTAGCATTTCATAATTAGTAAATTAGCTTTCATAACATATATTATCTTGCTTTCGTAATTATCCAACATATTACAACAAAATATTATTATCCATCAAGATTAAAAATGACACAGTTTATAATAACAAAATATTATTGTCATTTAAGTATTAAGGTTCACAATATATTATTCCAACATATACTAATTTGTCTTTGTCAAATTGTTCAGGCAGATTTAAGTACTAAAAGACTAATATTAATAAATTGTGTAAATTGTTCAGGCACAATTACAACTGAGCTACTACAAAATATTATAATTCACAACTGAACTACTATAAAAACAACATCTTTAATCTGTCTTGCTTCCTCTACTTGATCCTATAATCTGATTTAGCAATGGAGCACCACTTCCAACATCTAATGCCTGAAATGAAGAAAAGAAAGTTGTCTTTATTAATACAATAAAATCTACATGTTAAACATTACATTAGCATGTATACATCATTACCAATATTAAAATAATAATTAAAGTAGCAAACTAGTTGTCATGATAGCAAAATGTTCTGGAACGTCTGGTTTTGTAGCAATGTAGGCAAGCAAAGAATTTATTTGGTCATTCAAAGTTGCAAAATCAGTTATAATTCAATTTATTGACTACTAACTCCAGAAAAAAGTCTAACGGATGAGCATTAGGTCCAATTGAGGTAACCCAGGTTGTGTTGTTTGTGGAGAAGCAGCAGGAGGAGGATTTGTAGATTGAGCACCTACAGGCACTCTGGCTACAAGTAAAGCTTCAACTTGCTCAGGATACCCTAACATTGATGAATGATAACAATTGGTGGCCTGTCAAAATAAAACCTTTAAATAGCACTTAATACATATTAAAATAGTTGAAATTGACATTTATCTAAAAAAGTAAAAAAAATCCTAGAAAAATTGATCGCTCACAGTGCCTCTAATGCAACAGGAGCTTGAGGTGCAGTTGACACTATGTTGTTGAAGTAGGACGTGCACTAGTATGTGGTGTCTGCAATGAATACAAACTTTTTACATAATGTTTAGATAACACATAAGAGAGATTATGTTATATCCCGTAATAAGGTAAAGCCTAAATGATAAAAATATTGCAAACTATTCTCACCTTGGTCGATGGTGCAACTGAAGTAGTAGATTCGTTACCAGATGTGCTCTTACTCTAGCATATTTTAAACACATAATTCTAATTTAGTGCATAATTACAATTCTGGCAGAATATGCAAAATAGCATTGATTTTTTAGAAAAATGAACTAAAACCAGAATTACAATAAAACCATACTTTCTTGGTGAATTAGCATATGTTGTACCAGAGTTTTATAATTCTTTCTTCATGGATGCATCAATTTTTTTTTTTTATAATTCTTCCTTTTGAAATAGAAAAAATTTAAGAATTTTCTTTTTCCTATTGAGAGGAGAAAAACATGTCTTCCATCATAATATCAAATTAATTTTATAATATTATTAAAAATCTCATTTATTTATGAAATATGATATATTTATTATATTTAATATATGTATTAATGAATATATAACTTCTACATTAAAGTTAGATATATTAAAATATATAAGCATTTAAAATATACTATATTTATTAAATTTAATAAATATATAATTACGATTAATAAATAGACGACTAATATAACATTATGCAATAAAGTATACAACTAAATAAAAATTAATTTCTAGAAAGTTCAATACCTTGCCCCACCATAATTTACAAGGTGTTCAAAGAGATTTCTCAGTCTATTTAAGCAAAGATTTTCTTGTCTGCTGAACATATACATCTCATAGAAAAACATTAAGAGTAAAGTTCGTTGTTAGAAATGACTAAGTTTTCTTTTACATCTATAGTTTCCTTTATCCTTATCCTTTCAGGTTTGATGATTTCCCAAGTTCTAATATTTTGATAACATCCGATGCAATGTTAAATTTTTCATTGATCAATAATTTGTTCTAATTCTACTTTATATTTTTCAGTTATTTCAAGCAAAGTAGATGCCCTAAGATGTCAAAAAGTGTTACAACCCACAAACTGCAACCTCGCACAATGTCAATCAGAATGCTACAAGATGTATGGCAACTCTAGAGGGAGTGGACAATGCATTCGCAACATTGGTAATACTGCTTATGCATGTGTCTGTATCTATGATTGTAATGCACCACCAATTTTGGTGCAATCTTAGCCAGTGATAATATGTACCTAGTTAAAGAGGGTGAGAGGGATAAGATTATTAAAGTTAATCAATAAACAATTTTGTGACCCATTCGAGTAAAATATTGATATTGGCCCTTTATTTGTTAAATATATTTTCCATTTCAATCTATTTTTTTGAAAAAAATATTTCATTAATTTTATGGTTCTTTTTTCTAAAACCAAAAAGATCATCTCCCTTCTACTACAACAATCCCCATATGCTACTTCTGACACCTTGTTACATTAAGAATAAGGTTTAATTTTTTTTATTAGGTAGTTACTTGAATCAATATAAAAATAAAATGCCATTCGATCTAAATGTATTCTAAAATTCAAAGAAAATCAAACCAATTTTTTAATATTTGATTTGGATAAACTTTTCGGATTTTTGTCATTATAAAATTGTCAAAAATCTTTAAGAAAACTTTTTAAATACTTTACCATATGTAAAAAATAGCATATTTTAAATTATTTATATTTATAATTTCAATCATTTTTTTATTATTAAACAAACTATATAATCATATAATTTAAAATTTGCAATACAAATTTGCTCTTATATGGTAAATAAAATACACTCGAATAAGAAAAACAACATTTAAAAGAAAGTCTTATATACATATATATATATATATATATATATATATATATATATATATATATATATATATTTTTTTTTTTTTTTTATATATTTTTTTTTTTTTTTTTTTTTTTTATTTTCAATATAAAATTCGAAGTCGATAATTAGATTGGAAAAAGTAGATTCAAAGAATTAAAATAAAAAAAATTGATTTCTTATGAATTTTCACTTATTATCACAATTAACAAGAGAAGTGATTTAAAAGTTATAAGAGAGAGCATGGATAGTATTATTACGGAAAATTATAATTGACCATAAACTAAAATGTATTTGATGGTTAAATAACAACATTTTGTATTTAGTTTATTAAAAAAAATACATTTGTACTTATTTTTTCATTGAATGCATCCTATTAAAAATATATCATAACATATTACAAAATATTATAAAATGTGATATTAATGATACTAATACATTTTGTCTAAAAATATTTATCATAATCATAATATTAATAAATTAAAAGATAAATAATCAATTGATGTAAACTTTCTATAACATATACCCGATTAAAAATATATCTTAATATATTAGAAAATATTGTAAAATGTGATACTAATGATGCTAATACATTTTGTCAAAAAATATTTATCAAAGATATAATATTATAATAAATTAGAAAGATAAATAATCAATTGATGTAAACTTTCTATAACATATACGATATTAAAAATACTTAATTTTTTCACTATCAAAATTCAAAAAGAATTTTGTGACTCTTTCATCATTAATAATGCAAATTTTCTTTCAATTCTTTCCAACTTTGACAAAAACACTTTGTATTTGTGAAAATATTCGAATTGCATTATACCATGCACATTAAAGTTTCATTAATGAAAGTAAAAAAAACTGAAATAAAATAATTATTGTAATATATATATATATATATATATATATATATATATTCTAAAACTTTAACTAAACATTGTAACATCCCATATTTTTCATATCATAGGAACTTTATTACAAAAAATTATATAATAAACTTGGATATAAA
>Ga0209700_103016_pt1 | contig 33047 bp, 11 predicted proteins | sample SiratroredBW_FD_187528 | JGI IMG/M metagenome (GOLD analysis project Ga0209700, IMG submission 187528) | Root nodule microbial communities of legume samples collected from California, USA - Siratro red BW (SPAdes) (version 2) | ecosystem: Host-associated > Plants > Roots > Nodule | place: USA...
TATTTAATTTTTTTTTTTTTTTTTTTTGCATTTTTTAGGGTATTAAATGATTTTCCTTTCGTTTAGTACTCATTCTTAATTCCTTTACATGTACCTCGAGGGAATTCCTCTGCATATTCCAAACTTGATAGGGAAAAAAAAAATCTTGTAATGAAAATTTGGTTGTTGGATGTTATTAACTGAATATTGCTAAGTTTAGTTAACTTCGTATTCGGTTGGTAATACCCTCTCAGCGGTAAGGCTGCTTATGCAATGGTGAAAGATATGGTGGAAAATCCAAAGAAGTGGGAAGGGAGAAAGATCCTCTTCATACATACGGGAGGCCTCCTAGGATTGTATGACAAGGTTGATCAGTTGGCTTCTGTTGTTGGGAATTGGCAGCGAATGGATGTTAATGAATCTGTGCCTAGGCAGGATGGTATTGGAAAGATGTTCTAGAAAAGGAAAGCCGAAAACCCTGACATTGCCAGCATATATATTTTGTAGTGTCTTTGACCTTATAAGGTGTATACTTATTTTTAATAGTCATGCACACACTTACTTGAATTTACCATATGATACTAAACTTATGTGAACACAAGTGACAACAAATCAAGTTTGTTATGATTAATGTTTGTTTTACATTAGAACGTAATAAGAAATATATGTTCTCAATTTGCCAGTACAAAGTAATTGGAAACTTTTCCATACATGAATGAATGTATAAAGTTTTATAGAGTGGAAACTAATTTATTTGATGCGTAGAGTAATTGATTGCATGTAATCCTAGACCTTTGCGGGCGTAACCGCGGGGGTACAAGAGGAGGGGAGATATGGCAATGGATGACATCTTAGACCATTTGTTGATACTCACATTTTACAAAAGAAGACTCGTATCACTTATGGCTGAGATATTGTCAAAATACAGATGTCCATATTATTTATTAAATCATTTAATAATTCTAGTAAGATGTGTGCATGTAAATTATACAATAAGTGGAATAGGTTGAGATAGGGTTAATAGTTTTTTCTTTTTTGTTCCTATGTTATTTTTTTAATTGTACTTACTATTTTAAATTTTTTTAAAAGCAAATTAATATATTTTCTTCTTTAATAGTAATGATACTATCATAATGACACGCAAATAGAGAAAACCATTCCATTATTTAAAGTTTATTTGTTAATCAAAGATGATAAAGCGTGTTAATATATTTTACCGTACAAGTACTGTGGATGAGGTAAAGTGTGTGACTGCCTGACATGCAGTTCTTGCAACTAAGTCACCAGCTATTACGCTAACTCATCTGTAACGGCCCCACCACGAAATGAAGACTCAGAAAGTATAGTTGAATAAAGGTAATTAAACGGAGAAAGGACGTGATGTAAATGTGCACTGCTGGCAATAAACTATTTTAATACGAGACAATATAATAGTTTCCGATGGCAGTAAGTTGAAATAATAACATTTAACTTATTATTTTATTTATAAAGCTGAACTTTTTTAAAATGATAATTGTTTAGAATTTAATATTTTTAATTGTTTTATACAATTGTTTACAACTTTTATTTATCTTTTATGGTATTTAATTCTGAATATTTTTATAAAAATTAAAAACCCATTGTTTTCTTTAAGAACCTTTAAAAAAACACTTTTATGATTAAAGTGAAAATGAAAGAAAATATATTCTCGACTTAAATGCCTTTAACAAAATTTTGGAAAAAAAAAACGATAATTATGACAGTGCTAAATTAATGGCAAATCCCTAATACTGTCAGTAAAACCGAATAAAATGTTCCTTAACAGTATCAAGATACAAATTGATTGCTCCCAGATTGAGTGAGGTTCCATGCAACGCAAGCACGTCGTCTTAAATGATTCACATTGTCAGCAGCTTTTCTTCCCTCCCCAGCGTGGTGTCACACGCCATACAAAATTGGATTGAGTATCTGTATAATATATCACAAAAATATTACTAGATAGCCTAAAAGAATTATCACACACCATGTACAAGAAGATTCTAAGATTTCCCTGTCCGGCAGAACAAAGAAAGTATAAACCTAACATACACCATACGTGCAAAATTACATTGTTTGATCCTATGGTTTGTCAATGGAATACAGCTTGGTTAGGGGAAGAAGAGACAGACATTTCCCACAGCCACAATACCTTCCAAAGCAGTATGCATGTATGTGGAAGGGCACAACTCTTTCCATTTCCTCTTTAAATGAAAAGCGGTAAGGATGTATCAGTGGGTCCTCCACTCTGAAACGAGGAACCTAACCCAAGTTTGGGTTTGTGAGATTATCACCATAAAGAACCCTCCAAATATTTCAAGATGATATAGGTTCATAAGGGTACGATAACCATGGATGCTTCAGGGCTTCAGATGCAGAGGGCCGCTTCTTAGGGTTGACTTCAAGCAAGTGAGCCACAAAGTCAATGAAGCCTTGGTCTCCCATTGGCAATCTATGCCTCAAGGATGTCTTTTTCGGAATTAAGTATTCTAACCTGTTGGTTTCCTGTAGATTAATAAACAATACATTTACTGCCAAGCATTCAACTAAAAATAGAGGCAACTGCAATTTTAATATAACACGGTAAGAAGTAAAATGTCAAGCCGCTAACATCTGTGAGAAAAAACTAATAAGCCACTTTTGTTAATCTCTTCCAAGCTGTAGATAAATGAATATTTTAGTGCATTGCCTTGAGGTTTAGGGTAGGTTCTGATAATCTCTTCGGAAAAAAAAAAACAGGTTCCAACAATAAAATAAAACTTCCAGTCAAGGCCAGACACTAAACATCTAATTTAACTTGGTTACATAATAGCCCTGGCTCCTAGGTACTACTAGCTAATCAGCACCAATATTCCAGATTGATGGCTATTCCATTTGGTTTAGATAGAAAAAAGATTATTACCTGATTCCTTTCATAAAGCATGTGATTTTTGGTGAAGTACTTATAGGTGTCCCGTCCTTTTGCAAGCATACCTTGATCAATTGGACCAATGATCCCAATCACCCGAGCAAGTAATGTTGCAGGCGAATCATTTTGGAAGAGGACCTACAAAAAGCTTAGTTTAGTGCCACTGAAGAAGAATAGAAAATTAATCATGTAACCAAGGAAAGAAAGCACTACCCATAACGCAGAGAAATTCTACAACTGCTTTCAACCAAATACTTCTAAAAATCCCATAATCGCAAAGTAAGCAAGTGTAATTGATATTATATTCTAATAACTATCATCGGGTCCATGAATGGTGCAGTAACAAAAAACCCCATTTTAAACTAAACAATCTGAAAACCAAAGCAGAACAACTAACTTTAATAACATAAGATTGCTCAAATGAAACAAACATAACACAAAGCAATGCTGCCTTCACGCATGGAAGGAATTTAACATCTCTTCATTACGAGGATAATACGAGTCTATTTATGATGAAACTTCAGCATCTAGAAAGATACCATCATCAAGCAAAAAACAAAAGTTTTTTCTTAAAATGAATTTAAGTGCTGAAGTTAACTACTTTTTGACCTGATTTAGTAGAAACATTTTTACACCTTTTAAATGTGAGAATTTTTATCGCTCTAGAGAAAATATTTTCGTCCTAAAAGCTCAATTGTTTATCAAACTTTGTGACATTTTGAACTACATTAATCATCTTGGGTCCTTACATTGCCAGTACAAAGTTCTGCCAAGATGCAGCCAAGAGACCAGATATCAATCTTCTTATCATATGGAAGTCCCAAAATAACCTCAGGAGCACGATAGGACCTTGACTGAACATAAGAGCAAAGGTGATCTGTCTCAAAACAACTACTTCCGAGATCAATGACCTTCACCTCACATCTACTATAGCTCTTAACCAAAATATTCTCTGGTTTCAAGTCGCAGTGTATTAGTCCAAGGCTATGCAAAAACTGAAGTGCTTCCAAACACTGAATGGTAATTGACTGCATAAATAAATTCAAGAGTTTTCACTGAGAATAGATAAAATGAAAATTAAACATCAAGAAATAAATGGCACACCACAAACCTGCAATCTCGGCATTGTAAAGTACACTTCACCGCCTGATTCTCTGTTAAATTTATGAAACTCGTACAAGTTTGCTTTAAGTAGTTCACATACTATTAACAAATGTTCCTGTCATACAATAGAAAAAGAATGGAGCAGTAAAGTCATTTGACAAACATGGCATACAATACAACTATCAATCAATAATTCTCTGTCATAAATTAACAAATATATTCAAATCACTTTTCTTATTGGTGGCAAAGCTCCCATTGTAGTAATATTTAATAATTAAGGACATAGAATATTTGACAAAACTTGGTACAAGTCTTAAAGGTTAATACCATATCCAGGAATAAATTGCAATGTTCAGAAACCAGAAACACTAAATCTACACAGCAGTTTTATAGTTGAAACTAACAGAACTGAATGATATTTTAGAAGATACAATCGAAAACAATAACAAATAGCAGCAGTATTCAGCGTCACCTAAATATAAATAAAAGTCCAAATAATGGATGACGTGGAAATCATAAAAATGGCAGGAAAAATAATGTAAGATATAGGAAAAATGTATGTGACTAAAATGACAATTGATTGTATCGAAAGCAAATAGTAATATCAAGATCAATTGCAAATGCACTTACTCGATAATAGAAATAATCATATAATCGAAGAATGTGATACTTGTCTCCAGGATCATGCTTATTGACATACTTGAGAAGCTTGATCTCATCAAGACTTTGGTCAAAAAAGTCCTTGTTGTTCTTTATAATTTTAACACAAACATCCATGCCAGTATGTAGGTCATGAGCTTGTATAGCTTTGCTGAATGCAGCAGATCCCAGATACTCCGTAACATGATACCTTCCAGCTAGTACAGAATTCAAAACAACATGGAAATTCTTGTCCTCCTCAAAACCAGTTCTGCACAACAAAACTTAGTTTAAGAAAGACTCTCAAGGCTAAAAGGGAGAACAAAAAACAATCAAGAAGTCATACTACATAACATAAACACACCACAAGCTATCAAGCTCATTGGGATCCTTTTACACAAGGCAAAAATGAAATGCTTATAAGTTCCACTATCATCAGCTCACATATTTACCATGAAGGAAAAAGAAACCACTGTTTCAACAATAGCTTTGAAAGAGGTTTCATTATATATATTCCCAAGACCTTATTTCTTGAAATTTAAGAATAAAAATAAAGGATTAAAGCAGCATTAGGAATTCATAACTGTTACATGTAATGGGCTTAGCTCATGTGTTTTGTATGTTTTTTATCTATAAATATATAATCTTGTATATTCATTATACACTGGGAATTAATCTTATACCTCTCTTCACTTTATTTTCACATGGTATCTAGAGCTCCGGGAAAATCCTTGCCTTCCCGGTAGACCCACTGTTCACTGTTGACTTTCCTTCTTTTTGGCACCGCCACCGCCGCCATTTGGACCAACGATGCTGCCGTTCAAATCGTCTTGGCCAGGCAATCACCACGCCAAGAGATCGTGGCAATAGCAGCCACCACGCACCCTCAATCGCCTCTCCACGTCATGTCACTATATTCTTTTTCATCGTGCGTGGTGACGCATTTGACACCAGTTCCGATGGTGATTACCAGCACTAGGGTTGCCTTATCGTCCTCATTCTGGATCTGCCCGTCCTATTGATCGAAGCTCATTATTTTAGGTTTTTCCTCTCTCATCTATGGCCTCTTCTATTGCCACTATGCATGATCCATCAATCTATACTTGTTATGTCAATGTTCATTTATCCATTGAAAAATTAGATAGAACTAATTATGATGCTTGGACATTAGACATTAAATTATGGCTTAATAGTCAGCTTTGTGTTGATCATATTACCCAGAGTGTGGCCAGTATCACTGAAAATGGTTGAAAATTGATGCTTAATCATGCATTGTTCTCAAGACTACTATTCACTCATCTTTAAAACAAATATTTTGTGCCTATGAGACATGTTAAGAAGTTTGGGAACAAGCCAAACTATGGTACACAATGATACCCAACATCTTTATGGTGTTTATAAAAATATCCTCAATCTTGTTGCTCCCAGACGTTTTGATGTTACAATGACTAAATAAAGTATGTGTTGACATCTATCTAGTAGTATGTGTCGATGATATTGTTCTTATAAGCAGTGATCACCATGGCATCTCACAGGTAAAGCAAGACCTTTGTCATCACTTTCAGACCAAAGATCTTGGTAAATATATTTCTTGGGGATTGAGGTAGCATAATCCAACAACAGTATTGTTATCTCTCAAAAGAAGTATGTGTTTGATATTTAGGAACAAATTGGGTTTAATAAATTCAAAATTTGTTACTATGGATCCCAATGCCAAACTCCTAACTAATCAGGGAGGAACCTCTCTCAGATCCCCAAAAGTACAATAGATTAGTTGAAAAATTGAATTTATCTTACTGTTCATATATTTCCTTTGCAGTCAATGTGGTGAGTCAATTTCTTAATTTACTATGTGTAGATCATTGGAATGCAGTTATTCCTATATTGAAGAACATTAAAAGTTCTCCTAGAAAAATGTTTGTTATATGGTCACAATAACCATACTAAGTTGCATGCTATTCAGGTGTTGATTCCTCACCAACCTTTAGCTATTAGAGCTTTTTGTGATACAGATTGGGCAACAAATCTTGATGCCAGTAGATCCATTGGGGCTGCCATTTACTTTGGACCTAATTTAGTTTCTTGGTGGTCAAGGAAACAAATTGTGGTTTCAAGATCTAGCAAAACAGTTGAATATAGGAGTTTAGCTACTACTACAACTGACATATCATGGATACAGACTCTTTCAAGTCACAAGACCCTTCTTTGTACAAGTCTATTGTCGGTGCACTTCAGTATGTTAATATAACACATCCTGAATTGAGCTTTTCTGTCAACATGGTATGCTAGTCTATGTCTTCTACTCGAGTCTCATTGGGTTGTTGTTAAAAGAGTATTGAGATATCTTAAAGGGGCCTTACATTCTGGTCTCATTGTTCAGCCTTCCATTCCTCATTAAACTCTAGCTATTAGAGCTTTCTATGATGCCTATTGAATAACAGGTCGTGATGACAAAAGATCTACTTTTGGGGCTGCCATTTATTTGGGACCTAATTTAGCTCCATGGTGGTCAAGAAAACAAATTGTGTTTTCAAGATCTACCAGAATATAGGAGTTTAGTTGCTGCTACAGCTGACATATTATGGATACAGACTCTGATGGAACTTTCAGTTTCTCATTATACTCCGATTGTTCTGTGTGACAATCTCAGTGATGTTAATTTGGCTCATAATCCTGTTCTTCATGCTAGAACCTTAGCCCATGGAGGTTGATGTGTTCTTTACAAAAAGGTTAACAACAAGCAGCATGTTGTTCAACACATTCCTGATCAGGATAAATGGGCAGATCTTCTTACCAATCCTTTATCTCCAACTAGAATTTCCTTAGTTAGGGACAAACTCAACGTAACTGAGATATCTTTTGGTTTCTCAGCCCCGTTGAGTCTGCAAGGGGGTGTGAGGGTTATACTCTGTTTGACGTGTATTGGTCTGTTATTGTTCTTGTTTCAGTTAGACAGTTGTTTTCTGTTACAGCAGTGGTACTGTTAGGCCAAGGAAGGAAAGCACAGTAGAACTAGCATAGCAGGACGACATGACAGTGGTTTGGAAAAGCTATCCGGCATCAATCCAATGAACAGACAAAACTAACTTGTAACTGGGTTCTATGTAGTCATATGTTCAGAGTCTCAAATTCATCTTGTATCTTTAACCCTTTTCATAAAAATAAATCAATGTATTGGTTTTATATCACGAGTTATTTGTTAATTGAGGCAAATGGTAAGCATGTTTACTGGACCAGTAAATACCATGATTAGTGATTATAGCTCAGATCAGCACATGAACACAAACAAACACCACTTATTAAAAACATGCCTGTTTTTCCTGTGCACGATCTTTAGATTGAAGGTTTCAAGTTCCTCCTCCTGTGCCTTTATCTGCCTTACTTGCTCTTGCACAGCTGCCACCTCTTCATCCTCTGCTCCTACATCATCTTCCCTTGCAATTCCAGTTTTTTCATCCTCTTCCACCTTTACAAGCTCTCTTTCAGAATATCCATAATTTGAAATTGTTGTTGGAGAAGAGTTTGTGGATCTTACATTGTTAGCATTATTATCATCCCTAGAACTTCTAGCAGGTGATGAATCACTACTCTTTCGCCTCCACGAAGCAAGCATGTCATCAGTTTCCACAAATGCACTAAGACAGTCATCAATTTCATCTGCATTGCCATTATTTGACCAAAGGGACTTATCGGTGGAAGCCTGAATCATCTCACCATCCTTCAAAGATAGGGGAAAAGAGAAGTTCCCATCACCATGAGCTTTTATCTGGAACTGTGCATCTCTGTCAGATCCTATGACGTATTTATTTGACTCATTCTTGTCATTGTTCTTATTTTTGTTTGATTTGTTAGTAGATTTCTTGTCCAAATCACGATGGGAGTGCCTGAAACCACCAAGCCCAGCATCACGATCATGGAAATATTCTAAATCTCCTTCACTACTACCACCAACCAAACTTTCACGCACTTCACTACCAATATCTGCAACATCACTATTGATCCCTACCCCAATTGACCTAACCGAACCATGCTGATCATCATCCATATTGATGTCATCTAGCCGTGATCTTACATTATCATTCAATACCCTCCCATCTCCTAGCATCATCAGTTCATTCGTTTGAGGGACAAAGCCCCGCCAGACCGGTTCTGCACACATAAGGTTCAATTCTTCTTCATCCATCAATTGTCCATCATATTGAGCCATTAAATCATTATCATTGGTCCTTCCATACTCAGTAACGCTTAGACCAATAGAATCATCAGTAGCTGTGACTGGTTCAACATTATTTGCCTGAAGATATCGCTCCCCAGAAAAGTAAGAATCCTCCTCAGCAAAAGATTGATCATCATCCTCATTTTGGGCCAGACCTCTTTCCTGAGGATCTGGAACACTTTCATGCCCAGTCCCTTTTTCATTGTCACTAGGGTAATCAATTTCATGCGCCAAAAACCAGGTCTCATCGTCAATAGGTTGCCTCATGTACCCAACATCCTCATCATCATCGTATTCATCGGAGTCCCAATATTCATTCGGATAGTCAATAGATTCACTCAACCCATCACCAACTGTAGCAAATCCTGATACAAGATCAGATGTATCCTCTGCAATCCCTTGACTTACAGATAACCAACTGCCCCCTGCAGCCCTCCTCGTACCTGAAGCATATATCAAAAAGTCAAAAACAGCCTTCAGTGCATCTAAACAAGTATATGAAATAAACAAAAGGTACATGTAATCAGATATAAACAAGTGGTAGCTAGGTGTACCCAGAAAATTGAGAAGATTAAGGATCAATTCTAGATTCTAGATAGAGTATTCAATCCATAGTACAATGATTATGGCACCATTTCCTTTCATGGCAGAGGTATTAACGTTGTTTTCAAATTAAGCTCAATTCTTCTTGTATAGTCTTTCTTCCCTTAACTGAAAATCAAAAGAGGAAATGAACAAAGTGCGAATAACTTCTTATTTTATGCATGGCTATTGGAAAGACATGAGAAAATAAAAGATGTTTATAGAAACCAAAAAGAAAGTGAAATTATCCATCAAGTACAGCAGAAAGAGTTGCTTTTTATCTCAATTAATACCTTATTTTTCCTCCAATTACCACACTGTAAATGTTCAAACATTTGTTGTTAACTATAAAACTTTTTGCAAACCTTCTTACAGGAAATTTACGAAATAACTTCAATCTCCAATGGATATTTTTATTCAACGTAAAAAGGGGAAAGTACAGCCCTGACAAAGATTAGACAATCTCCCAAGTTCCAAACAGAAAATTACAAATTAAACTCCTATAACCTATCAGCTATGTACATATCAGTCCTCTGCAGTGGCTCAAGGGGCAATTTAGAACGAACTAATGTGTCAAATTGTCAAAACTCGAAACATACAACCAAGAAAAAAAAAAAAGCGAAATACGGGAAAATCCATCGTGGTGGTATGGAACAGAAAAGCAACTAAAACTAAATCCCCGAAATATAATTAAGAAAAGAAATGTCACTAGGGCATTTGTTTCACAAAAGAATAAGCAAAAAGTATTAAATGGAAGGTAAAACAAATTAATTCATTAGAACTAAAAAATTATTTCTTAATTTCTTTTCAAGTAACTATAAAAAATTAATAGATGCTAAATTTCCCTTAACGAGTACTCCAAGCACACTCATTAAGACCCCGTAGTTATTAGAATTTTACCATTCATAATCCACACCTTAATTTGATAAAATTTAGCTACTCAATGATGCATACCAGGTCATAAATCACATATGATGTTCTAAATAGTAGATTATTAAGATAAAAATATTCTCAATATCTCCATAGTAATTAGGAAAAAATATCTTTAAAATCATTTTATTCATTTCAGCATATTTTTATTTCCTTATCTTAAAGGCTTTCATTATTACAAATAGACATTATGAGAATGTAATTGGTGTGATTATTATCAATAAAATATATTTTCTTATATAGTTCAGGTTGGTACCAGATCTTGTCCTAGAGAAGTTTGTTGGGCTTATCATCCCACCCATTGTGGAATCACTCATAAATATTTAGTCCCATGTCCGAGATGTTCGATCCTCGGCGCAACAAGATGTGTTAGAGAAACTACATTAGCTAGAATTACAATCAAATTATAATATATAAGCGGTTGCAAACGTCACCTCCTAAGTTGGTTTTGTGAGGTAGAATTAAGCTTAAAATTTACTTTCTAATATGGTATGAAATCCAATTTTAGCGAGATTTGTTGGGTCTATCATACCACACGTTAATGGATGGTTGTCAGACTAATCATAAATATCTAGTTTCACATCTACTAGAGATATGATCAAATTATACTATAAGTAGGTGCAAACTTCACCTTATCAAACAAGTTTTGTGAGATTGAGTTGCAGTTAAAGTTTAATTTCTAAGATGGTACCAGAGTCTATTCTAGAGAAGTTTATTGGACTTATCATGTCACTTGTTATCGGGTCACTATCGGACCACCTACAAGTATCTAGTCCCACGCTCGAATTATCCAATCCTCTACGTGAATCAATGTGATGGAGATCTCACATCGACTAAGGTATGGCTAAATTATAGTATATAAGTGGATGCAAATAAAAATTGATTTATAGAGTTAAATTAGGCTTAAAGTCCACTATCTAAGATGGTATTCTTGAATCCAACGCTTACCACCCCACCAAGAGTTATAACTAATAATTAGGCAACCACTCTTTTTGTTTAAGAGCATAGCAACCCAAGTTCCATGATTCAATTGTGTTTTAGTTGACCTGGCCTAGCCATAGAACAATTGATGCACCTTGCAACAATCTCCTCCTAACAATTGTCTCACTAGGAATCAAACTCTTCAATTGTGATTTGGCTCATCTAGCCTACGTCACGGGATAATTGATGTAACCTGCAATAATCTTCCCTCAACAATTGCCCCTAGTAGAAATTGAATATGAGATTGGCTCGATACCACTAGTTGCGATCATTATAAGAGGTCATAACACTATCATCAATCCAAAACCTTAAGGCAATGGATTTATCGATATTTTCTCTTTATATGTTGCTTTCACTAATCATTTTCACACAATGCGGGTTCCAACTCACACTTGACTCCAACAATCTCCCCCTCAAGTGAGTCTTTTTCATATTGGTGCACTCCCCTCTATCGGAATCATTTCATCAAAGATAATTTTGAGAGGAGCACATTGGTTACAACAACCCATGCCCTCCAGGATACCAGATAGCAGACATTTTCATTGAAGGGCTTCTTCGTGGCAAATTTCAGGATCTTGTAAGCAAGTTGAGAATGATTGATATTCATTTACCAACATGAGGGAGTGTTGTAAATAGTAGATTATTAGGATTAAAATATTCTCACTATCTTTGTAATAATTAGGAAAAAATATCTTTAGAATCTTCCTATTTATTTTCGTATATGTTGATTTGCTTATTTTACAAATAGAGGTTATGAAAATGTAATTTGTGTGATTTTTATCAATAAAATAATTCTTTATTTTCTTACATGGTCTAAGTTAATACTTTTGCATATTTTGATAGATAGAATACTTTTACTACTATTCATATTACAGATATTCAAATGCTATATTTTCATTCTGGCAGTTACTCCTACTATCCACTAAATATTTTTGTTTCTTTGTTGTGTTTTTAGTCTTCTAAAGTAGAGACTTCACACATAATTATGATTTATGATTTTGTTTCACGGGACTAGACAGTCATTTTTCTAGTTTTAAATTATTATTTCTGCACTATGCGTCATTTATATGATATATTTCAGGCTATATTTCAATGTGTTCTTATAATTTGATAAGATTTATGATTCATGCTCAAAAATTAGTTTTAGCATTTCATAATTTAAATTGCAATTTGATATAAATATAAATAGGGCGGTTATGCATGTGGGATAAGAAGTATGGATGTGGGAAGTAACTACTTGCTAAGAAGTAAAGAACATTACACAAAAATATATTTCTTATATGTGCATCATACTTCATGGAATACTGTTCTAAATTCAGTAGATACACAAAAAAATCACTACTTGACCCCTAAGTGGCTTTAGTTGATGACTTTTGACTGACTTTTCAACAACCTACATAACTACTTGGACTCCTAGTTATGGGATTCGATTTTTTCAAAGCTTAATTAAGTTGTAGAACAGTTGATTCTCTACTATCCAAAAGCCTAAAATATATTTTCAAAGCTTAATTAAGATTCAACTACTGAAACTTTGAACTGACATTTTACAAATAAAATAGAGGAAAGGTTTCCCATTTACAAAATAAGCTATTATCATGACCAACCAACTAACGTAGCTGCTATTAAGCCCAAAAGGGAAACCATCAATCAAAAGGCAGAAAACATTTGCGATCAAATGAAATTTAATCCTTGTAAATATAAGCTAACCTGAAGGATTAATTTCTTGTCCAATAGGTACATCCAGATATGAACCAATAAGAAAAGTGCTGTCAGTTCGAGGGGGTTTTGAAGTTGGCCCATCTCGCTCAAACTTCTCTTCCCAGTTAACAACCAAGGGCTTATCATCTGACTTCAGTTTAACAGGAGGAAGCCTTGGAAACTCTTCCTTCTCATTTTCAGGTGGAAGAGGAAATCTTAAGCTGCCAATCAACTTCTGCTCAGACCTGACTGGTGTCTTCACCAAGTAAATAGACCTCCCTGATTCATCCACCTGATCTTTTATGGATGTTCTGGTATCACTAATTTCTACCCTTTTTTTCTCCTCTTTTTTGTCAGAATAAGTGGCACTATCGAAGCTGGTAGACACATCCCCTTTCGAGAAGGGGAAGACTGTCTTGACACAATTTTTGCAGGAATCTGAGGACGAATTCACATTCTCATCCACTCTTGACCAGGGATTATCTGTAAAGCTCACTTTAAGAGATGAACTATTGAATTTAAGTTGCCGATCAAGTTCCATAGGTTCTTTGCTTTGCACAAGGTCGTACTTAAAATCCTCAGAGGCTTTACTACTACTTCCAGGCCACAGAGATTTTTTGTCTGCAAGGGCAGCATTTTCCTCCCCAGACTCTAAACTGGTATTGGCAGCACTTAGATCCACAGTTTCATTAGTTTGACGTTTTGATTGTTGAGATACGGTGGGCTTCAAACTCAAAGTATTATTAGCCCTACTAGCAGCTTCGTTTGGGTAAGGCTCCCCAGGAGCTTTGCCAGGGTTGAACTTCCATGAGTATAAATCAAGCATGCCATCCTCTGAAGTCTTGGAGAAAATGAAGTTCTTATCACTAGTCGAAACCTCTTCATCCGATTTACTCCGTTCCACCAAAGTGGGAGCAGCAGGTTTCCATTTGCTTTCGGTGGCATTTCGACCATTCCCACACTCGATTTCCGTGACGATCATTTCTTTAGAAAATTCAAGAGTGTCCAGCCCTTGAATCTCAAGCACAGGCTTCCCCTTATTAGTTTGAGGCGCGTCACGTGAGGCGTTTTCTTCCAATGTGAGCTTCTGAAGGAAGCCATTCAAGTCAGGGCGATTATTGATCTCAGTGCGCAAAGCAGCTTCGGCTCTGGTGAACCGGTTCCTCCGAAGAAACTCCAAAATCACCTCAACTGAGCTTGTGTTTAAGTCGGCCATAGTGAAGTCAAGTCCCTACGAGCAGGAGCCAAGACTCAAAGACAGAAATAATAACAGAGTTGAGATGGGAAAGGGCAAAAAGAACAGGCGGCATTCCGGATAAAGAGCACATGTGAGGAAATTTAGGTGGAGGTTGGAGCTTACCCGGTATCAGGCAGAAGGAAGTGGCGCCATTGGCAATGAGCACTAGGTAGCAGGAGAAATGAATGGTTGGAAAACCTAACCCAACCCAGGTTCGAAAATCCAATCGCGATCGAGGAGAGTGGAAGCAGAGCAGTTAAAGCTCAGTGAATGTGGATAAAATTGGAATGCGGAGGGAACCCAATGAATCAGGATCTGATTCTGAAGGAAGGGTTTTACCTTTCTCTTCCGGATTTCGAAGCAAGAAGTTAGAACAGTAATAATAGAATAATAGAGAAGAAGAAGAAAGTAGAGAACCTGGTGTGAGAGTGAATAATAATAGGAAGAGTTGAGTTGAGTTGAATTGGTAGTTGAGTGTGGGAGTGGGGTTGGCTTGGCTTGGCTTCTCTTCCACTTTGCTATGCTGTGGATTTTCTTCCTTCCAAATCAATATATTCATATGCCCTTTCTTTTCCTCTTTTTAACTAATATTACGTCATATCACCTTAATCTTTCCCCTTCTCGACCCACATAATCTTTAAACATTCTAATGTGTGTGTAAATTCTGTTCTTTTAAACTAATTAAAGATTAATATTTACTTAAACTATTTTTAAATTATACTTTAATTAACGTGTACATCATACCTCAACTATTAAAAAACACTCGGTAAATTCTCTCAACCCAATAATGTAGCCTCAAAACTCATTTTATATTTCAAAATGCATACTAATCTTATGACAAGAATTTATAACTTAGTCGATAAGAAATAAGTTAAGCATTAAAAAAATATTCATAGAAAACATTTATCCAAAACCCTTAAACACTCGAGTTTTCACAAAAACTAACCTATAATAAATAATGCTTACCCATTAAGCACTGATCTTAAGATGATATACAGTTTTTTAAGTAGACTATCTATGGCTATTGCCATAAGAAAAAAAAGCTCTAAAAATACTCTGTTTGAACTTGATAAATATTTTTAGTTGAAAAAAATAAAATTAACTTGTTTATGTGAAACTCAATTTATAAAAATCCGTTGAATAACTTTTCAAAAATTAATTTTAATTCATAAAAGCCGTATTTTATTTTATTTCTTTGTTTAAAAAATAGTAGTAGAAAAGTTTGTCTTTATCGTATTCTTAATCATTAAGTTTTTAAGAGAAAGAAAAAAGGCAAGTTTATTTTAGACATAACTTTTTCGGTATGCTTCCAACTCTAACTACTTGACGTTGCAATCAACTTAATATATCAATTTTATCAACCTTGTTTCTTGGTGCTGTCTTCTCTTACTGATGTACTAGACACTAACATGACGAACAATGCAGAGTTAACATTCCTGCATACTTAAAATATACACTCTTTGTTCCAACTTCCGTCTTTTAATTTTTTCTCTTCACTTTTCATATGATACAAAAAAGTATTTAACAAAAATGACAAAGGTGTCCCATCCATCTATATCAGTTTCTCTGTCTTATTTTTGAGTATCATGCACTCTTTTGTCATATCCTCGTTGTTACGATAATAGCGGCAATATTTGGTATGATCAGTATTGAGGGTGTACGTTTTCCTCTGAAGATTAAATTAACATTCACGGCTTCCTTCAAAACTCGTGTTAGGTGAGAATTTAGGATAGAGTGTCTTTTAGTCTTTTTAGAGACAGAGGTCCTTATTGAGCTAATCTCATTATCTTGTAATGAAATTTTAGGAATATTCGGAAAAAAAATCACGAAAATCAAATAAGAATAAGATTTGAGTAAGGTATACGTAAAAAAATCACATCACTTTTAATTCAATATATTAGATATTGAGTTTGTAGATTTTTTTTATATGTAGTTTATATTTTGATACTTAATAATCTTTTTTTTAGAGTTCATTTTCTATATTTGTATACTCTTTTTTTAGTGTAAATATTTTGAGATATAAGTACCTTACTTACAAATGCCTGAAATAATCAAGGAGAAACATCAGCAAAATCAAATAACAATGAAAACAAAAAAAAACAAATAACGATGAAAACCAAGAAAGACCTACATAAGAAAATAACATCAACTTCAACCCAAAACATTAAAGTATTTAGTTTATATATCTTTTTTTTTTATATTACTTAACTTTTTTCATTTTTACACAATTTGAGACTCATACTTAGTACCTATTAAAAACTTTTCGGTTTTTTGAATTATATAAACTTAATTATTCATTGTCACAACTTGTCTAGATTTATTATTTATGTTTTACACAAGTTATCCCATGGTGTATGATGACTTTAAGACTAAATGAGATTATAAATATTCGTCAACTTCTTATCTAGTCAAAAATTTGTTTGTCATTATTTATCATATTTCATATGTTATTCACTTAATTTTTTTCCGATTTTAAATAGGATTCAAAGTATTTATGGTAGAACCAAACATTTTTTTTTATATCAATTGTTTTGTTCTTGTCTACCTGTAGAAATTACTAAATAAGTGTGTACAAGCCTATATTCTTAGTTATAATTTACAATTTATGAATTGTGTATTGTAATTATTTAATTAAATATAATCTTAATTGTTAATTGCAAGTGATCGTGAAAACTATTTTTGAATTACAAAAATAAAGATATCAATATTTTATGTAATTACCTTGTATTTTTAATAAATATAATATAATTTATTATTCTTGACAAGAGATAGAAATTATCATTATAGCTCTTCAGAAATATCTGTGAAAATGGTACATAAATTATTTTTTTACTAATTCATAAGAAGCTTACATAGGCTTATTAATTGTAAAGAATATTTGAGATTTTGTTTACTTAAAAAATGTGAAAAAAATTATAGTTTAACGTCCTTAAGACACCTCTAATATAATTATTCAGATTAACAAAAGTGATAAGGTAAATTGACTTTTTTAAACTTGTAAAACAATGCTAACAATGTATTAAATTTATCTTTATTATTAGTGATTTAAAAAATGTTATTATTGTTTACTAATATATAACATTTATAATAATTAATAAGAATAAATAAAGAAAAATTATATATAACATTTCATATAAATTGTAAAATATCTTATAAAAAATCATTTTTTTTTCCAAAGCGTGTCTTATACGAAGAAATAAAGAGAATAATATTTATTTGTTGAGGAAATTAAAAGTTCGTTAGATGTTATTTGTCAAACAGATGGTGAGCATTGATGTCACTAGATGTTCGCATTTAATCTTGAAGTAACAGGAATTCGGTCATAAAACTCCAATTTTAATTATTTTTATTTTATTTAATTACATCATTATTGTTTATGAGAGAAAATAAAACCTTCCCCGCAGTAGTCACATTTTACTCTATCTTCTCTACCCCGTCTTCGTATTTTCCCTCTTCTAATACACTCAACACACGGAGAAGGTGTTGAGTTAAGAAAAACATCATTCATCTCTGAAAAATCTCTATTTGAAACTTTTTGAAATACTTATCTACAGAAATTAATATATAAAATAAATTGGCAACAAATTATGTGTGTTAGACATTTTGATATTTAGATTTTTATGATTTCTTTAAAATCCTAAATCTTACAAATTGAAGATTTAAGTTTAGCTTGTTTGTATCTCATTATCGGTGTTGAAATTAATTTTAAAATATTATGTACAATTGAGAGGATTAACCAGATTTTATGTAGTAATGAGTACTTTCTGTATCCAATTACATGTTTATTGTTATTTTTAAGAGAAGTAATAAATTTTAAAAACATTTTGTCTAGTTTTTATAAAAAAATGTAGGAACAATTTTATGACATAGATGAAGTGAAAAAGATGAGATTCTTCGTATTTCTTCCACGTGCATCAGACCTACATGTGGAACACCCTCCTAATAACTGTGGTGTTGTGCCTAATAGAAAAGACTCTACGTCAAATAGACAATTTAATGGTTTCATATTTGAACTAGAATTTGAATTCAAAATTCTCCTTAATAAGATAAATAGGACAAATTAGATCTTAACTATGATGCACTTCTATTTAGTTCTGATACATTAATTTCACAAAAAGAGCAATGTCTATACTCTTAATTGATATATAAAGTTCAAAAACACGTGATTTGTATTTTTTTTTTTTTGTCTAACTTATTTTTCCTTAGATTCATAAGTGGTAAAGTAATGGACTTCATGTGATTTGTTAATCTAACAAAGAGTGTTTTAATCTTATTGGTAGTCCTCCATAACAAGTGATAAAGAGTGTTTTATTTGGAGATTCCAATAAGATGCAACTACATTATTCTGATGCAGACCAGAACAAACACTTTAGTTTGAACTGTAGATATGCTAATTATGTAGTTATAATGTTTTGGGAAGATACAACAATGATTGTTATTTATGAAGGGTATGACGACTAGATGAAATATTCATATGTTCTTATGTCAAATGAATAAAGTAAAATGAATGGGTATAATAAACTGAAATGGTATTTCCATTTTATAATTATTTAATTATAAATTAAGAAAATATATTGGCACAAAAATAATTTATAAAATGTTGTTACATGACAAAATTTGGAACTACAAATCTAGGAGAGGTGAATGTGAAAAGGAAAAAGTAATACATAATTTTGAATGATTTTTAACCTTTGGCATTTCATATATGAGTGTATTTGATTGAATGTGTGTGGAATAGGAAAATATAGCAATTTGGGGAGAGGAATTGAACCCTACTTGTAGTGTGTGAATGGGTGAGGAATTGATTGGTTGAATCGAATCGAACCAAACGATGGCAACTGTGTCAATGAGCATGGGCATGGGAATGGGAACAGTCTCTGCCTCTCACACTTGCCCACTCCCACTACTTTCTTCTGCGCCCATTCTCAATCTCTTCCCTTCTCCTCGAAGAACATTTTCTGTTCTTCAAGCTGCAAATGCGAATGCGAATGCAGATGCAGAGGCAAATTCCCCCTATTTCCATGCCCGTGACTTCGATCCAGAGCTGCGATCGGTGCTTGAGCTTGCCACCGATTCCGAGTTGTTAGAGATTGAAAATATCCTTTTCGGCCCAAGGTCACACTACTTTCATGCACTTCAATTCAATTCATCTTTCAACCTCTCTCACTCTCCCTTTCCAATCTTACAGCTACTTCAGTCCTTTGCTCAAATCCATCCCATTCTCAAACACAACCCACCTCCAGCGTTCCTCCATTGGAGTTGACCTCAGCCTGCGCCTCCAGTTTATAGAAGCTCTCGAGTCCCGATTCTTCTTCCTTGCTGCCGATGCCCGCTCTACATTAAGGTTCTTTTTCTTCTTCTACTCTCTCAGCCTCTCACCATAAATCTAACTAACTCTTTCCTCTTCCAGGGGTTGGAGGCCGTCTTATAGAAATGTTTTGCTTCACGTAAGGTCAAAATTTAATATTCCTTGCTCAACCCGATTGCCAACTCACGACCTTGAACTAGAAATTTTCCTCCACCTTTTGCACTGCGACTCTACGTAAGTCAACTCTCCTCCTTTCTTCCTAGTCTATCTCTCATCACCTCTAAAGCTTTGATAGTCTTGTAGTGAAGAATCAGGAAACGACCCTGCCTTGTTCGACGAAAGCACTGCATCCCAAGGTCAGGGCACTCTACAGTATGGACTCAATCCATGGAAACTGTACTCCAAAGTTGGTGCCCAAGATATTCGATCAAGTCTTTTGAAGGTTGTTTTGCCTGTTTCTTAAATCATTCACTTCACTTGCCACTTCTTTTAATTACGTCTTAAACTTTGAGTGATTAGTCTTTTTTCTATTTTTGTTCCTCTTCTTTTAAAGGGAGGTGGTGTTTTCACCCTGGCCAAGATATATCAATTGGTAAGAGGATGACATGTGTGTTTTATTTATTCTCTCTTTAATGTGTTTCCAAAAGAAAGCATTTTGGGCCTCTTCCCATAGTCATGACTAGATGCTGACTTGTAGTTAGCGAGGAAATTATCTGGGAAAGTTCTTGCAGAAGCTGCCAACTACCAGATTAAGAAAGAGTTGGTGAAGAAGGTATAACTGGTGAGATTTCTGGTGCGTTAGTATTTCCAAACAATAACTTCAACATCCATTTTGCACTTTATGATTTACAGGGTGGGCAGTTAGCTATGATTAATCTAGAATCCAGAGCAGCCTTGCTTGCAGCAAAACAGGTGCCTGACAGGAGAGTTTGATATGTTTCTATTGTTATGCAATTTTTATTTTAATGGTATAAATTTTCAAGTTTATTTCCATATTGGTATATAGATTGACGTTTTGAAGCTTCAATGTATTATGTCATAACTAAGAGTTTGGAATATCAACTTCTCATGCATCAGTTAAATAACCAAATATGAAATGAGTTTAAATTTGATTCCTCATATCTGCATAACCTTATGCACTGTCAGTTAATGAACTGCTGTGTACCATTTGAGGAACCAAAGCATTTTGTTGTAACAGTTTGAGTGACTTTCTGATGTGCTGAACACTGATTCACTCTTCGTATTAATGTTTGCACGTGGACCAAAATTAAATTTCATTTGTATTTCAAGCAGTTTACGTAGACATTTATGAATCAACCTAAGCCTAATATTAATAGTGGTTATTTAGTTATAGTGCAAAAAAGTTTAATATTAAGATATTAGTAGTTATATCAGCAGAATTAGTTATTTTCTTTGTTTCATGTGTCTATTGTTTTTCTTTTTCTTGCTAAAACAAATATTGTTTCTGTTTTTGTTGATTTTATTGCATGCTTCTCAACTGATGTTTGGTTTATTCCAGGGTTTTCTTGGTGCTGCATCAAGGTACCTGGGCTTTAGAAGCGTGTTCACATTACTTGGACCTGTGTATGTCATACACCTGTTTTTGTTTTATGGTTTAACAATTTCTATCTGCTTTTTATTTTCATAATACTAGCTTTTCTTTTCTTTGCTTCTGTTTAATGTATACTAAATATTTAAACAAGTACTCTGCTTATAAAAAAATTGAGATTGTAATGAACCTTTCAGGCCTTCACAAAGGGTCTTCCTTTTCATACAAGCTTTCTAATTCTATGTATACGAACCCCTCCGTCCTTTTACCCCTATCTAAAGAACAATGCTAACAATACATTCTTTAGTACTTACTGTCGGTTGATTTTCACGAGGGTCCCTATAAATAGGGATAGGTGACCACATAGTTTAGTGGGCCCTACATAAATTTCAGATAATAGTAAAGAGTGTTACATATTGTGTTCCTAGCATTTCTCTTAATCTAACAATTTCCCTCTAATTAACCAACTGTCTATCTGTTTTAACTGTCCCTAATTCCCTTCTAATTAACAAAGTTAACAATACACTCTCCTTCCTTAGTACTTATTATTGGATGTTTTTCACGAGGGACCCAATAGATAGAGAATGGTGCCCACGTCATTTAGAGGATCCTACATGAATTTCACATAATATCAAAGAGTGCACCACATATTTTCTTCCTAGCATGTCTCTTAATTTAACAATTCCCATCTAATTAGCAAACTAATTGTTCTGACTGTCCTTAATTCCATCCCCTTCTATTCTAACTACATCACTTCCATGCAATTCAACCGTGCTCCCAGGGTTGAATTCTGAAAATGTATAAAATGTACATTCTCCTTATAGCTTTTTCACTGTCTTCGGCTCGGAGTTGTGACAAACGTGTAATGAAGACAGCAAATGCAATCTGCTTAATTTTCCAAATGGCAATTTGTTTGTCAATGACTTCAGCTTGGCCTATTGGTTTAAATGACCTTAGTTGGCAGATTTGCAATGCCTTGTGTAAACCCAAATATTGGGACAATGATGGGCATGATCCATTCAATAAGAACATTGCTCAATGTTTGGATTTCCATTATTACCTTGTTCCATGATCCTCTTGGTTAGGGCTGTTGTCCTATTCCATGTCTTGTTCCAAAGCGCACGAGGAGTAATCCAGACCAACAAATATCGCAGCATGCAAAGTTGCTGTTTGTTTCATTGAGTTCTATGGAGTGTCTCGAATCTGATAGTGGTAGGCTGACTGGGCATCCATCTAGCCTCTTTTGTTGGTACAAAGACATGAATTGGAGGGGTACATCCTCCGATGCCTGCTGCCAGACATTGTATAGATATTTACCCATCTTGGCCCTTAAGTTGGCACCAAGACATTACCTTTACAGCAGTGATTTCTTTTTCATTTTATCTAACTCTTTTGACAGTTCTTCCACTGTCATCTTAACCAAATGTTAGCTCTGGAAACTGTAAACCATTCCTCCATCTCCATCTTTTTCCTCTATTTCCTCCACCATTGGTCGTCTCTGTTTCTATATCTATATCTTGTTTGTATTTTGCTTCTTGGTTTTTTCAGTGACCAATTTGTTTTATATTTTGGTTCTTGTTCTTCTAGCAACCAATTCAATGGACAACTTCCACTAAAACTAGGCAATTTATGATCCCCAATCTCTGGCCCAAGCAATTTTTACAAGCCAATAAAACAGAAACAAGAAATTGATAGAGAAACACGAAATAATTTTATTGAATGAATTAGCATGGGAAAAAGAGTTATCCTGTTAGGGGTTTCTCTATCTTATGAAGTCATTAGACAACCTTTTTATGAAGTCATTAATAAACTCTGTTAGCTATATCTTTTTCTGTACAATGCACCATTAAGACTTGTCAGGGCATTTCTACTACCTCTTTGCTTTCTGATTTTGGTCGCTCCGAGGCACAATTAGCGACTATTTCTTGACATTTTATTTGGCTTGTGGAACAGGCTCTGGGGAACTTTTTTGGCTGATGTTGTCATTCAAATGCTTGGAACCGATTATGCTAGAATCTTGCGAACAATTTATGCTTTGGCTCAGGCAAGATATGTTCTATTCTTCTTCCATTTTAAGCTTGGCACGATTAACTTCATGCTGTGCCTATTTGGTTATTTTATTTAAGAGCACTTGTGATCTTCGATTTGCGTTTTTTTTTAAATTACCTCTAAAAAAGTATATTATTGCTGGTTTTCGGGTCAAAGGACGGCATTGGCAATCTGGGATAATTATCCGTTCCATTTGTAGAGTCAGTGCCTGTCATCCATGAATGCTCTATTGTGTTTTAGTTTTAAATTTTTCTGTACAAATATATAGGCGATACTAAGTTTCTGTGAAAGAATTATTATTGCTATACTAACTGGTTTTCTTATTTCCTATTTCCACTCTGCTTTTGGTTCAGATACGAGTCATCCGCACATATCGGTTGCCTTCTGACGTTACTGATGAATAATAGTTGAGGATTTCCTTTCACGGGTTTATTTTAGTACTCTGTTGATTTTGGATCTCGTTGAAGCGTTTGAGGACCGTCATGTTTAGAGCAACACAACCTCCACTTTTTAAAAGTTGTAAATAACTGGTATTAGTGTTTGTACATAAATAGTTGAGAGGGACCAATCGATTTTGTTCTGCGTGGTGCTACTTTCCTTTTCTGCTGGAATAAAATCTTCAGTTTATGAAAGAAAGTATAAAAAAATGGGAGTCCCGAGATTTGAAACCAAACTGTTTGCCTCCGTAACTCCCACTCCTGACTACAAAATGACTGCAAAAAAATATACACAAGAGCGGTTTGACAATTTCTTTTAGTAAATAATAATTTATATAAAAATACAAAATATATTGATGTAACATTGGTAGGAAATACAAGTATACAAGCATTTGATGGATATGTATATATTTTAGATTTTTCTAATGACGAGTCATGTGAAATGTATCACATGTTATTAATTTTTTTACATTTAATCTAATATAATGAAAAATATTTAATTTATAAATTATATAAAAATTAGCTACAATAAAATTTAAGAAAAAATAATAAAAATATTTAAAACTATTATTTTAGTTTGAATAAATTGGAAACGATAAATTTGTTTGATATGGGTTGGTTTTCTACACAAAAAAAAGCATGAAAAACACAATAGATAATTAATTTGGAAATTAATATATTCTAGATTATTATGTAATTTAGAATGTATTTTATATTTAATTTATTACGTATTCTATTCTAAATATATTTTTAGATTACAAAATTCAAATCATGTTTCTTAATACACAGTTTAAGCATGGGCATTTAGACATTTTCAACACTCACGTAGAGATGCAGAAAGAAATCATTTGGGTGCAAAAAGTAATTGGCGCAATGTTATTATTGTGTTTGAGTGAGTGAAGGAAGTGTCCTGTTTGGAACATACAACAATAAAGGTTTTGGGGTATTGCATTCTGCACCCTCATATATTGACCCTGCACCACACAAATTGAATTTGACATTCTACTCTTCAGTATTCTAGAATATATTTATGAATTTGAAAATATGTTCTGTATTTCTGGGTATGCAAATATATTCTAAAATGCATAATGAAGAATGTATCAATATAATGCATTTCAGAATACATTTTAAAATTATATTATGAAATGTATTAATATATTTTATGTTAATATATTTTGTATTGTACATTTTGAAATATATTTTCGGAATGTATATTTCAAAATGTATTTATGGATCAAAAAATACATTCTAAAATATATACTTTAAAATGTATTAATACATTTCGAATTACATATTCCAGAATGTGCATTTGAATATGTATTATCAGCAATTCAAAATATATTAATACATTCTAAATTACATGTTCTGAAAGGTATTTTCTGATACATAAAATTCATACCAGAATATGCAATTTAGAAATGGAGGTGTTGTTGAAGGTGCAACGGAATTAGCTTAATAGCAGCAGAAGTGGCGAGAGCGGTGGCAAGTAAAGGTATTTTAATTTTTGATGTAGTTATTATGAGGATGAGAAGGCTTAATGTTGGATGGGCGATAAGGTGATGGCGACTCTGGTGAGCCAAATTTTAATATACTTTTAAACTTTTTACAAAAAGAAAATTGTTCAAATCCACCAACGCCGGATTTTTATTAAGTGATATCAGTTTTGTGAGAATGTGTGATCTTAACGTTGTTGTTTATATTCCCTTGTTGCGTGTGATGACAAGATGTGGGAACAATGAGTGTGGAATTGTAGATTCATATCTTTTCATAAGGCAAGACAAATGAACCAACCAAATAAAATTACAACAAAAGGAAGAAGACATTCAATGCATTATTTATTAAGTTTATCAAATATATTACATATAAATCTTCACATGCTTCTCTTCAAAATCAAATGTTCTTCCTTATATTATATATGCCAACCAAAACTACATTCTATCATTTATATTCACTTTTTTTTTTTTTTTGTACAACAGGAATCAGGAGGAGAAGACGACCCTCCCTAGTCTTCCACCTTCAAAAATATTTATAAAACAAATTATATTAATTAATCTCATCCTAAGTTTTATTGCATAAAAATAAAAAATAAAAAGTGTTTTTCACTAATCTAAATGAAAAGGAAAAAGAAAACATAAAAAAAAATTCAATCAAATAACAGAACAAATTAAAGGATGTTATTCTAGTTTTTTTACATAAAGAAGATGATGGATCAATTTTTCATTAGGTGTGCCTAAAACTTTCGTTCTTTCTATTCCCATTTCTTGTTTAAATTGTATCCTTTGACGAAAATTTAAACTTTTGTAAAGAAGGTTAAAGATTTAAGAAATATTCAAATTTTTAGAAATATTAGGGTAGTGGTAGATATTTTAGTAGAATCTTGCAAATCTAGAGAAACCATTTTTAATGACGTTCTTATACTGAGTAAACTTCCATACAATATTTATAAAATTAGAGTTGCAATTTTCGCTCCACCATTTTGAAGAAAAAAAATTAAATGCAGTGAATGTTACTCTTATTCAACTTCATCCAAATATTTAGACATTCTTTTTTTAATCTTTCATATTTTATGAAACCACTTAAAAAATGTCCTGACCTCAATTCTTTTTAATTATAAAATTTCTCAGAAAACCTCATGGGCATCAATTAGCGATGTTAGTGGGTGATAACTTTTAACTTTGTTTCAATCACACGAATAAAGTCTTTAAATTATATCTGTGAAAATTCAAGTTCTAAGTCATAATCTCACCTTGCTTAAGGGATTTCCTTTTTACTAAACTTAGAATCCCCAAAGTCAGGGCTAAACATTCATAACTTGAGTCACTAATTTATGTACGATATGGATCTTTTTAAGATTGTTTTTAATGGACAAATTGTGGATGAGTATGTACTTATGTAATCTAAGTTATATTTGTTTTGTCTTCTTTTTCACGTGATGAATGAAAAGAAGTTCACCTTAACCTTTTTCTAGAACATTTTGGCGAACGTAACATAGATTAACACGACAGCAGTAACTAACACATCATCAGAAATCACAAGGTTATAGAGTCTATTAAAATTGCCGGATAAAAAATAGTTTGATCCATGGAAAGGGGATGGATTGAAATTTAGTGTGTTATGAAATAGGAAACTGATTTTTGCGTATAAGAGTGTTTCCTTGTAATATATGTACTTAACACAGTTTTGGGTGATTTCGGTCACAAGTTACTGTCAACAACGTTGTGAGCGGGCAGCCTACAGACACGACCCTCGTTAGACACTGTCTTGCTACAACCATCATATCATGTGCCACTATAATATCCTCATCCATTAATAATATCACATATTCATTTTGTTTAGAGATCACACACATTTGGTATCATGAACAAGCACATTGAAATGGGTGGAACATAAAGTGATTGTTGTGTTTATTAAAAAGCTGGTCATAAAATTTAGAGCATGAAAGAAGATATAAGGAAATAAATTGGTATGGAAAGGAATGGAATATTTGCATTGATAAGAAGTAAGATTGAAGATTTCCATAATGGGAGAGAGAGTGTATTTTGTTTTGTGTGTATATGTTATGTCTGCATGGTACAATACAGGCCTACAAATACAAACAAATACATAAAGGACAAATAGGAATCGGGCAATAGTGAATGGGATGGGACCCATGTCCTCTTCTTGCACTTACACCCTTCATCAAACCTACCATTATTCATGCCCCCTCCCCTTTACACTAACAATACCTTCTTTTCTATTCATAATAACCCCCTTTATTCAAGCATCATGCTTCAAAATTACGTCACCGCAACTTTATAAAATTTTCCAAATTTCTTTTACTAAAAACTTCTGTATTGCCATACAATTCATGTACGTTACAAATGGTTTAGAAAAAAACAATCTTCATATCAAACTATGATCGCTATTCATTCCCAGTAAAATGATTATGCAAAAGATCTACATAAAATGTATGAAAAATTCAAGTTTTTACACAGGTTAGATGAATCTGAGTTATTATCTGTAACATTCCAATTATTAATTATTATACGCTTTTGAGTGTAACTTTTAGTATAACAATAAAGGTTAAATCCAACAAATTTGTTATCTATTGTGAGAGCGCTTTCTTTTTAGAGCTAGAAAGTTTTTCTCTTCATTCTCGTATTGAATTGTTTGATTGAGTGACAAATTTATATTTTGATCCATTTCTCTATTCTATGAAGGCATGATCTTCCTTCCTTATTTCTTTTAATGTTTCTCTTTTTGTTATTTCTTTAAAAGGTCGAACCATATATTCCTCCCCTTTCTTCCATATACCTTCTTGAATTTTTGAACTGGTGTTAGATCCTTTCTAACTAAGTGTGATTCTCGTCAATAAAGGAAGTGATTTAATTTCATATCTTTTTAGTGTGTGTCTTTTGGCACATTTTAACAATCATTTTAATTCTATTTTTTATACTATTTATTTTTCAATTTTTAATCCTTTCCGCTCATGTTTTCAAATTTCTAATTATTTAGTTGTTTAAAAAATACAAAAGTATTTACAAAATTCTATCATTAACTTATACAGTCCTTTTAAAAGATTTGAAAACAAATTAATTACATTTAATATTTAATACAACACACACACATACACACACACAAATTTCTTATATTTCTTATATTCTTTTAGCAATTAATTTTGAGATGCAATCATTATAAGACTTTAATGATCATGCATTAATAAACGAAATTTATCATTCAATCCCAAATATTAGTATGATTTTTTTTATATTTGATTGTTAAATTCAACAAACTTATTGCACATGGTGATTTATAATTGAATGGTAGAATAAAATTGCTTTAGATTGTGAGTGCATAACTGGTAAGATAAGACAATTCATCTAATTGGGATTTGAATAAATAATGTGCTTTGTGACTTTTCTTTCACAATCATGATAATGTAACGCATTCATATTGGTACTATTCTTTTATCTTCATATCTTAAATAAATTATATTCTATCAAATATTTATACACATGATCAATAAAGTTAGTTGAATAAAGTTAGACACATTAACTCTTCCTCTTTTATATATATATATATATATATATATATATATATATATATATATACACGAAATAATTGACTAAAAGGATAGATTTTAATTAATTATTAATTTTTTGGATTGATTTTCAGATATTTTTTAATGGGTTGATTTCTGAACGTCACTAATCATTTTTTATGTTTCCAAAAATTGAATCTAGACACTTGTAATTTGTCACCAAAATAGGTAATGAATTAAACCAAACTAAAACTTTATTTTGAAACTATAGAATGATGTACTTGATTATATCATATTGCAATATGTTAAATATAAGTATCCAAAATCTAGTTTAAGCATTTTTCTCGATCAACTAAGAAATATATATGGAGTAATATGTTAAATCCTATATGTCATTCGTTGCACTAATATGATTTTTTAAAAAAAAGAAGTTAATTCATAATTCATGACTTCATGAAATTGGTTACCTAAGGCATGATCTTAACAAATTAAAAAACTAAATCACATATGCCTATCACTTAATTTGACGTTGAACATGTAAAATGAAAGCCATTAAAATGTGTTCAATCCTTGAAGATTTTCCTGAATTATTAATTCAAAATGAATAGTCAAAATTATGATAAAATATTTATATTTACACAACAGTTAAAGTTACTAAAATATATAATCATTAATTTTTCAATCAATATTGAAAAATGGTTTGCAAATTAATAAAGTTACTAAAATATTAAAGCATACGGTTTGCAAATTCACACTAATAATCTGAATGGGAAATTTGAAAAGGAATTTGAATATCTATAAAAAAGAAAAAAAAAAACAATGAATTTGAAGTGTTTCTACTGTTGAAGTGTTTATGCATGAATGTTGGTTCAGCAGTTGTCGATATACTGCTTCTTGACATGGATTTAATATTGTTGTGTATCTGAAGTGAGTGCTGGAAAGTAAGTGAGATGAATACCATTTATGCGAAAACATGGTTTAATATTTTGGTTTTGGTTGCCTCTCTTGTTGAAGTCGAGGTAAAATGATGATTAATGCAGCACAGTATATGTGTTGGGGTCCTCTCAACAATATTGTCAACATTACGAACCTCACCTACAAAAGACAATGTTGCCAGTTTTTACTTCCAACTGTTAACTGGGATGATGCCCCTGGTTTACCAAAAAGAAAATGAAGAACACGTTGGACAGAAAAAAATATGACCCTCATGGACTGGAATGCCCTTGAGGGTGACTTCACATCCTCATCATCGCTTTTACAAAAGCTGCCTCAAGTGAATTAATTAGAAATGCTGTGTGTGGGTACAATGGTCTATAAAGATGTATCTGCCCTCTCTCTTCTCTCTTTGGAACTGGTTGTAAGATAGAGAAGAAGAAATAAGAAGGCCAAGTAGTGCGTGAGAATGAGATGGATGTTGAGGGCAGTGTGACAAAAATAGGAAGCTTACGTGTGTATTTGGGGGCTTGGCCTGTATTTATGCATGCAAAGCAAAGGAACCAAAATTTTACTGTGTGATGAAATTGCTGAGAGGGGTTTTGTTTGTTTGTGGGGATGTTTTTCTTCTGGAGCCCATTGTGGGATCAAGTTTAGGTGTTTGTGATTGGTCTCTCACTCTCTCTCTCTCTGTGTCTCTTTTTGAAAGTTTAGCTAGGGAGGGGCTATACAGACAATCCCTCTTGAAGATGAGGAAGAGAGAAACCCAGAGATAGAGAGAGAAAGGTGTTGGAAAAAGCTGAAAGTTTAAAAGTAAGTTAAAAGAAAGCTGAGTGTGGTAACCGAAAGAGGAAAAAATAAATAAGCTTTTTCCTTCCTCTCTTTTCTCTTAGGTACCTGTATCTATCTGTCTATCTATCTCTATTCATCATCTCATCACCTTCTCTCTTATTCCTTAACCCTTCTTCTCTTAATTCTATCTTCCTATTATCATACAAATGGCCTCCCTAGTAAGGATTGACACGTTAGTCAACAACTCTTCTCCCTCCTCGCTTCCCACTCCTCACCCCTTTTCCTGCCCCCAGAATGCTACAACTGCCACCAATAAGAGGAAGAGAAGGCCTGCAGGAACACCAGGTGCACGATTAATTTCTTAATAATTTCCTCATACCAATTACATATTCTTTTAGTAATTGTTATTTACTCACATCACATGTATCCATTCCTATTCTTGAAAAGTAATTAAAGTTGTGTTTAATGATGGGAGAATTCATTAATTCCTTCATTTTATGATGGGTGTGAATTAAACGCAACACAGATCCAGATGCAGAAGTGGTCTCCCTCTCACCCAAGACCTTGCTTGAATCAGATCGTTATGTGTGTGAGATCTGCAACCAGGGATTCCAGAGGGATCAGAACCTTCAGATGCACAGGCGCCGCCACAAAGTGCCGTGGAAGCTCCTGAAGAGGGAGACGCCGCTGGTGAAGAAGCGAGTCTTCGTTTGCCCGGAGCCTACTTGCTTGCACCATGACCCGTGCCATGCTTTGGGTGATCTTGTTGGCATAAAGAAGCATTTCAGAAGAAAACACAGCAGTCACAAGCAATGGGTCTGCGAGAGATGCTCCAAAGGCTACGCAGTGCAGTCTGACTACAAAGCACATCTCAAAACGTGTGGCACCCGAGGCCACTCTTGCGATTGTGGCCGCGTTTTCTCAAGGTATGTCTGCATAATATCTATGCAACACCACCTTTTTCTTTCCCTCTTCATCCAAATCTTTCATTAATTTAAAACACCTCTCTATTCCATGTCTCATCTTTACCCGTTTCCTCCTCTTATATTTTATTTTATTCCGCTTTTGACTTTAAGAAAAGGGAAGATTTATTTTTTGGAATGGAGGTATAAAGCCATCAACGGGGGAAGCAAACGGAAATAAATAAATAAATTGAAGTTTATTAGTATTTGACTGATGGAACCTTAAACAAGTCTTCAACCTAGCTCTTTATTGACAGCTGGGAACACACGGTTCCCGAAGCTCACAGATATATATTTTCATGGAAACCTTCCGCCATTCCTTTTACACCTTCTCTCATTTAACCTTTTCCACATTGTACTGTGTTTCTTCAAGAACCTTGTATTGTATCCCAGCTGAGAACAAGCTACCTCAAAATGACATCAGTTTGTTGTCCTTTTTTTAGTGGAACTGAAACCTCTCCCCCACCTCTTGACTTCTTTCTCAAGCACCTTTATATGAACAACTTTCTTTCTATCTCTTCAATTCTTTTTATTATTTTTGCAAGGAAGGATCTGATGATCCTTTCCAAAGGTACGGAGTGATTCTTTGTGACCTCTCAATATTGTTTGTAGGGTGGAGAGCTTTATTGAACACCAAGACGCGTGCAACGTGGGGCGGTTGGGGCCAGAAACTCAGGCAGTGCAAGCTGCTGTATGCTTGTCTCGAACAGCTTCAAGCCCTTCTAGCGAAAACAATTTCAGCATTCCAAAGCCCACCGTAACAGTAGTAGAACCTGCATTATTCACCAACGTCACCACTGCACAAACCAACAACTACAACAAAGAGAACAAACTCCAACCCAACCTCGAGCTTCAGCTCTCTACAGCCACTCCTATTGAAATGATCGCGGCTGCATCACCCACAGGCAATAAGAGAGACGGAAACCCCTCTTCACAGTTGCAGCTATCCATAGGGTCATTGGAAAAAACGAACACGAGGGAGAAGTCATTGGGAGAAAGAATTCAAGATGAGGCACGCGAGCAGCTGAGAATAGCGGTGGCGGAAAAAGCGTATGCGGAAGAGGCAAGGAAGCAAGCCAAGAGGCAGATGGAGCTGGCGGAACTCGAGTTCACTAATGCCAAAAGGATACGACAACAAGCGCTAGCGGAGCTGGACAAAGCCTGTGCCTTGAAGGACCATGCAATCAAACAGATCAATTCCACCATGCTTCAAATCACTTGCCTTGCTTGCAAGCACCATTTCCAATCGCGAACCATAACGTGTACTGCTCCTCCTGACGAAGCCTCTTTCGTCTTCAGCTACATAACAACAGACGGTGGCCGAGTTGGAAAACATCGTGTCAAAGCCATTAACTCATAGACATCATTCCTCTCTTTCTCTTCCTCTTTTCCTCTACATTCTTCATACCCCTTCTTATTTCTTCTTTTGCTTTTCGTTGTTGTCATTATTACTTTGTTTTTCCTACCCTAATTAATATCCTTTGTGAAATGGTATCCCTTGTGAGGTAAGTGCTGCAGTTATGTACGTGGGATTAATACCCAGCGAGGTGGTGGAAAAACGGATGTTCTTAGTAATGTAATTATTCGCATTTTGTGCCATTTTATTTGTGCAGTAGTAATTAAGAGTGATATAAAATTCATTCAGACATAATATATATATATATATATATATATATATATGTATATATATATATATATATATATATAT
>Ga0209700_103019_pt1 | contig 33008 bp, 34 predicted proteins | sample SiratroredBW_FD_187528 | JGI IMG/M metagenome (GOLD analysis project Ga0209700, IMG submission 187528) | Root nodule microbial communities of legume samples collected from California, USA - Siratro red BW (SPAdes) (version 2) | ecosystem: Host-associated > Plants > Roots > Nodule | place: USA...
AGAACTATAACAAGAGCTGCGATCATGAATTCTTGGGAGCATGTAAGTAATTCTTTTATAAGTTTATAATATATGTCAAATGTTTGTTAATTTTGAAATTCTAAGACTAAACTTTGCACATTTATTTTAGGTTTTTATAGATACAGAGCCATTGGCAAGGTCTGACATAGAAGAAGTTCAACAAGAATGGGCAAAGTTCTTTCTTAAAGTTAGAAATACATCTTAGTATTAGAAGTTTTCTTAATGTATTACAAGATCATTTTAGTGTATATTGCTATGTATATTATTTGTTGGACTGTTTCTGAATTAAATTATATGGACTGAAAATGAATTAAATCTGGTTTCTGGAACTGTTTGCAGGTTGGGTAGTAGCTAATTTAATCTGTTTCTTTAAAAAAAAAAAAAACACACACACAATGTCGATTATGGTAAAAAACGACGTGGTGAGTAAGGTAAAAAACGACGTTGTGAAGGACTCACCACGTCGTTTTTGACCATAACCGACGTGGTGATTAATATTATAATTTTTTTAAGAAGTTGCACCACATTGGTTTTGTCCCAAAAACGACGTGGTGAAGAGAAAACCCACGTCGGTTGGGTACCCAAAACCGAAGTGGGTTTTCTCTTCACCACGTCGTTTTTGGGACAAAACCGACGTGGTGCAACTCCTTAAAATAATTATAATATTAATCACCACGTCGGTTTAGTTTTCTTAACCGATGTAGTGAGTTCAATCACCACGTCGACTGTTAAACCGACATCTGATTCAACGTCTCCTGGGTCAACATTGGGTCGAAAATCGACGAAAAAAGCCTCTTAGAACCAACGACGAAGGCTATTTTTCTACTAGTGATCTTGTAAATATCGGAAAGCAAAGATGCTTATTGATCCATGCCTTCTTATCATGAACTTGAGGAGATTCTAGGGTATATGTTGGTATGGAGTTGATGCATCAAGTCATAGGAAAGTGGAGTTTCCAAATTTTAAATGATCTATTTCTAGTAGAAACAAGTGCACATATTCAACCCTTGCCTTTACCAACTCAATGGATAGTTGATGAGTTCATTGGGTTTGGGAGATATAGATGGTAATTACTCTTTGAAATCTAGATATTAAGCAACAATAATAAATTTATACTGTTAAATCAAGAAGAGAAAGGAGGGTAGAGATATATTACATAAATTTAAATGATTAGAAAGTAAGTGTTGAAGTGATATGCTAGAATGTAACATATATATGAATGATAAAAAGGTGAATAATTAAAATGTTGGAATGAAAATATTAAAATTGAAATGGTTCTTGAAATTTTATAGTGACCTGTCAATCATCACATACTTTAGATATGTAGAATATATAGTTTACAATTTTAAATTACATGGTACTATTTTAGATTCACTGGGAAGGGAAAGGATTATAACGACTTGTATCCAATACAATACAGGATTTATTAGTTTTAGTAACATTTTTATAATTACTAATAAATGTTATAATATATAAATTTTAATTATAATAATATTTTTTATACAAAGGTTATTATTAATAATATAAGCATATATTTTATAAATAAATGTTATTGTACATAATATTAAATTAATTAGTGAGAGAATTAACTTCTATCAGTATTTACAATTTTAATTCTAAATTTAAGTACAGAACATAAGTCTCAATAAGAGTCACTCTCATTCTCACATTGTTTTTCCAGTCTTCGTTTTCATAACAATAGATTATAACTTTTAGTAAGAATACTTTCAAAGTCTTGTTTTTAATCTTATTGTCTCGCTTTCATTTAATAATTACTGGTACACACTTTTTCTAATTTTCTTATGTGCTTTTTATTTCGTACTTACAACTTACATTATTGTTGATCACTGATTGTCATAGACTCGAATTGTAGGCCTCGATTTGTTTTTAGAAAGAGCTTTGAAGTCTTTTTCTTGCAAGTCCGGCACGATATGATCAAATTATTTATCAGGTAGGGTTTTTTTTTTTTTTTTTTATTTTTTTTTTTTTATTTTTTTTTTTTTTTTTGTACTCTTTTGTTTTCAATTTTGTTTTGTTTGAACTTGTTTTTATTTTTTTTTCTTGTTTTTTACTGAATTTCTTTTTCATTGTGGATTTGTAACATTGAAATATTCATTACAACTAATAATTTTGTAAATTGAACAATACTTTAGATTAGAAATGAGAAAAAGAATAAGAAGATAATTTTATTCATTTATATTTACATTATTGTTTTATTTATAAACTTCTTCTAGTAATTATCACTTTTGATTAGCTTCGATGATTTTTTTGATTAAAGTTCAAGTCAAAATCAAAATAGTGGAAAAATCATATTTTATAACTTAAAAATAGTCTCAATACTTACTCAACAACATTTTTTTTCCAAAAATAAAAATAAAAATAACAACAATATTTTTAAGAGTCATTTTAACTTGTCCTCAGTGAAATTAAGAAATTAAAAAAATATCAAGAATTATATGAAAAAATATTTAAAAAATTATAATTACAATAAATAATTGTTTTAATTTAGGATACTGATTAATATTGTCGGTATTTATTAAAATTAGACTTTTTTTAATGTCTTCATTAAATTTGTACAAATTGTAAAAATAAGTAATGGGGAGATTCTCTCAAAGATACCAATGGATTTCCCCAACAAAGTGTCATCGAATAGGGGATTTTGGCCTTATTTCGATGTCAAAATCAAAAGAAGATCTTGGGATATGTAACTTTAACACATTATGTAACATATATCTGAGAATTTGTAATTAATTACCAAGATCCAACACATCATTCTTTAATGATTTATCGTGACCCTTTTGCCTCCCATTACAAACTTCTATGTGCCCTTTTCACATAACCCTAATCATTCCACGTTAACCATTGCCATCACACACACACTTGTTACTATGCTAATGGAGAGTTGCTCCGGTGGCTGCACGAACAAGCAGCCAATCAAATTTACAAGCAAAATGATTTTGAAAACATGAAATTGTCGTTACGAAAGTGATATCACAGTTCTCCATGTATCCCAATTTCCATGGAACACAATGGTTTTGTTAATCACGGAAGAAAGTGCATGGTGAACTCGAGAATATGAGGAAGACTTGATCTTAAAAGAGTCCCTTTCCAGCTCAAGCCATGATTTCGTTCTCAAAAACTACATCTAGTGTTTCCAAGCCTCTTTTGCCTTCTTACACAAGAATTCTAGCCTTAGTTTTGAGGTAACTAACTCTATTTCATATAAAATCACTAATGGAGTGTATAACGAGGTTAGGTACAAGGAGATAAATAAGGTTATTCCCTCAAAAAGAGTTATGGAATTAAGCATTAAGACTTGGAATTATAAATGCTTATGGGTTTGAAATACATGTTGGTTCACCATCTTCGTAAAACCTTGTATATTTCTATTTTTTATTTTTTTTAATTTTGGTCTCAAATTGTATCCTCGAAGAGTCATTGAGGTATTATTAAGCCTTACATAATTTTGGAGACCATAATCCGTATACATTATGATGCTAATAAAAGTGTATGTTAGCAACAAAGACACAAATTAACATAGCCTTACAAATTAATACTAATTTATAAAATGTTGTTACTTATAATTTTTTACAAATTAAAATCACATTCTTATTCTCTATCTTCTTTCTTCTCCTTCCAATTATATTTTTACATGTCAATTAATATATATAAGAAAATAATGACATTAAGGACACTTCTTATTCTTGCCTGCGTCTCTCTTTATCTTCTTTTTTGGTTCCTTCAAAATTACCTCTTTCAACTTCAATTGACCCTTAACATTTTTCTTCACTATTTTTTTCTTTTTCGTGGTTCTTTCTCCAACCACCTCCCTCAAATCTAGCTGGCTCTCCCTGATAATGCTGAAAGTTATCATGTACTCCAATTTCCTAGGGTCACTAAGCTCGTATTTGGAAACTAGGGCACATCTATTAACATTGCAAGAAAATTCTATACTTTCTTTTACACTAGAGGTTTGTTAGAGAAGGTGGACCCCAAGTGTTCACTGAAGTGGGTAACGGAATCAAAGTTTTGAGTAAATTGGAAATCCATCAGTTAAGTAGTCTGGACCTTATATTGTTTAGAACGAATTCTGGATTTGATTTTTTTCTCACTTGCTTGAACATGATCTACCTATAATTAGTATCTACTTGTAGGAAACACTTGGCATGATATGATTATAAAAATTATCTTGTCCTTATTATGTTTTTTGGAAATAACAATTGCTTCGTGTAATTTATCATAATTTTCTTTTCTTTTATAAAGTAATCAGTTTCAATTTTGTTTACAAGAACTGATTCAATAATTGCCAATGTAGTATCACACTACCCGGTCATCTATTCATGATTTATGACTGTTAATTGTCACTTTTATGGATATGGAAAAAGAGATTTTGAAATTCACAAACTTTTATGGATATAGAAAAAGAGATTTTGAAATTCACAAGCTCAAATGGTATGTAATTCTCATCATTTCTCATATAACATATATTGATAGCAGATAAACAAAGAGCAACTGAAAAGGAATTTTGATTAATGGAGTAATTAATTAGCTCACTTTTTCAATTACATGGTGCCTATATTTATATATAGAAAAAAATTGTGACTCTTTAAAAAAACAAAAAACTGTTACGCAAGATTCTGTTATATTAATACCCCCACCGCCCCGTCCCCCCTCTCAAGCTTAGCCATGGTTAAGCTTGGACAACAGAGCAGAGAAAGGTCCAGGATGCAACACTTTAGTAAGAATATCAGCCTTTTGTTGGTGTGAAGCAACCGGAAGAATATGCAACAGTTTAGCAAGGACTTTCTCCCGAATGATGTGGCAATCCATATCGATGTGTTTCATGCGTTCGTGAAAAACGAGATTGTTAGCTATATATATAGCAGATCTATTATCACAAAAGAGAGTGATGGGTGCTGTCAAAGGAAGATGGAGATCAACAAGTAAGTAACAAAAAACTGTTACGCAACCCACCAAAATAATAGAAATAAAGAAAATATAACTGTGGGTCAAAACAGAAAAAATTCTGTATATTAATATATATCGTAAACTCTCAAAAGAATCACTCTAATATATTACTCACTTTATTTTTCTATTAACAGTAAAGAATTTATATAGCATTAACATGTGTTAGTTCTATAATCCACACAGAAGTAGAAAACAACCATAATTAAAAGTGTTTTGAAGCATAGTGGATGAAACATTTTGAATTGATTGGAAATCACAAACATCTTGAATAGGGGACTTTTATCTATTGAAGGACATCTCTAAGAAGTTTAACATAGAGATAGCCTATGCACGTCTATGTTCCAAAATGAAAAGTTTAGAATAGGAAGAGAAATCTAGCCTACTTGACGAGAGAATTAGGTTATTTTTTCTTGTTACAAATTCTCTCCTGAACACTAAGTTAAAAGCTAATCTCACTTTCCAATATTATAATTATTCTTTTATGGGTCTTAAAAGAGTCTATGTTTACTTTCCAATATTATAATTATTCTTTTATGGGTCTTAAAAGAGTCCATGTTTTCGCGTAAGAGGTTGGTGATCTATCGATGTCGTGATTCTTTTTAAGTCTTTTTAGAAATCCTACATAATAACCTTTGGCTATGTCAATTTTGAGTCAGTCTTTGGATCTCAACCGAATGACTGATATTTGCAAAAGATTCTCCAATGGTCAAGTTAGTATTCGAAGAGTTTTAAATATTGTTTTAAAAATGTACCTTTCATCAAATAATACTTTAACATATACAAACAATTGTATGCACTTATTCATGATAAACCTAGACATTCTAGACTATTTATAAGAGTACAAATATGTTTAAGATGGTTAATTATCATGATTAGGTATATTAGATATTTTAGATACCCAAAAAATATTAGGTATAGTATAATGCATGTACTCGGTTTATCTCTCAACATTTGTACAAGATTTCCGCTCACTACCTCTTAATCTCAATATAGGATTTTGGCTCACTACCTCTCAACCTCAATATATGGCTTAGTCTCGGTAGAGGAGTCGACCTCTATATAATGCAATAACTATCCTTGATATGACATAGATCTTCTCTTATGTCTGAGTGCAAATCGTAAAAATTATGTGAACACATTGAATTTATGAGCTTTTTAACAAAAATACACCAAAATTCATCAACTTTAAACACTTAATATGTTTTAATTCCTTTATATGTCTCCCTATAATATTATATCATCAATAATACTTGTATTTTATGTCAAGTTATCTTTTATATACATTTGACTTGAATGGCGTGAATCGGTTTCTTGAATGTCGACTTATATTTTATACTTTCTGGAGGTTTAAAAACTTCACACATAGTGGTGATAACTACGAGAAGGTGGCTTTCACTATTTAAGTTATATCACACTACCTCTGTTTTAAGTAACATATCATGACAATTTTAGAAGCAAAATGTACCATTTTGGTGAAAGCCAGGATATGTTTACATTAACTTATAATCAATGCTCGACGTACCTAAAACAACTACGTTTAGTATTTCACAGGCCATTAGTGTTCTAGCTGGAAACAAAAATGTGTCAATGAGACTATCATATTATGGATTTGTCTTTGGACAAAATGAACAATTTGACTTTGGTTTTTCAGACAATGACTATCTAGACAGGAAATGGATGACTTCAAAATAACCTAATTATTTTACTTTTTGAAGAGGTAAAATGTTTCTTGGAATACAAGAATTTGTAGCTGAACCTCCACAAAAGCATAATTCATTGCTGCAAGTGCAACTTTTAATCAAGCCTAGTGGATCAAGAAGTTGTTCATTGATTTGCACAAAGAGCAGGAGTAAAGGTCTTTTTATTGGTATTCTGCATAACAGTAGTCGCGGGCACTTAGTTTAAAGGCTTTAAGAAACTTTTGTGGTTAATTACCTCCAACCAAGGATATTTGATTTAAAACTTTTAGATGAGAGAAAATAAAAAATTTGAGACTGATTATATGTGCAGATTATTGTGAGAGGTTTGCTTCCAGCACATGCATGCCCAAAAATTGAAAGATTTCAGGGTCTGTGTTGAGTCATAAAAAGATGTTGCAGAAATATGATGTCATCCATGACTGATGATCTTCTCAGAAAAATAAAAAATGAAAAAATTGTTGTCTACATCCGAAGTTACCTCCGACGAGAAAAATTTCCTTGTTACGACGCTTGCATCTTCTATGTTGAAACTTGATATCTATAGTAAAAAGGGAAATGCCAAATTCAGAGGCTTTTATTTTTCAGTCAGAACTTTGAATCCATATAATATAACACAAGGGAAAGTTTTATAACCAAATATAGTCTTATACAACTGAGTTTCCAGATAAAATTTTAATATATAAACACATTTTTTTTATAACAATTAAATACAACACAGAATTAAATGTATTCTCCAAATAGCATTCAAATTTAGAATCAAATATAGTCTTACTTTCAACTGCAAATTGAAAACCGTAAATCCCGAAAACTAAACCTAGTCTTACTTTGTTACCACTCTTCCTGTCTACTGCGAAATGTACACACGCTCACAGGCACGTAACTTAAGTTTAAACTTGTCACCATAATTAATATGAGATGGTAATTAGTTAGACTTAAGTTTTAACTTGTCACCATAATTAATATGAAATTGTAATTAGTTTATTGCTGACCAGAGTTTCCATAGTTAATAATAAATATGTGAAGATAACTTCAAAAAGTTTAGGATTGATTCACATATTAGAGTGGGCTAAACTGAGTTTAGTAATATTAAATATATTTTTATAAAAATAAATATGTCAAAAATAATATTAAAATCTATTTATCCAACTCTAATAATATTAAATATATTTTAATAATAAAAATATTTATAAAATAAGATATTTAGAATAATAATATTAATTGTATTTTAATTAGAAATAAAAAAGAGTATTAGTATTGGTTAACCATAAACTATTACATTTATCGTTAGTAATACTAATATAATATATATCTAATATTTATTTAAGTTAGTATTGATTTATAAATATTATGAATACCTTAATTTTCATATTATGAATGTGTGTCTTTGTGACAACATTATTTATAATTTAAAGGTTTAGATTTAAGGAAGACAAATATCTTCACTCATAGTTTTTCTTTCTCAATATCTATATAAATTTTCACACTTCTCTTATTCAACTACACTCATAAATTTCATCTCATTCAATTACACTTATAAATTTCATCTATCCAAATCGTCTTCATCCAAATGTAGGTAAAATGGTCAACCCCTTCACCAACTCCAACTATAATGCCTAAATATATGTTAAATACCATCCCTATTGTGTGTTTTGATAATCATTATAGCGTCATACTTTCTGCACTTAGACTGGAAAAACTTTGGAGATGATCATATTCATTTTGGTGACTAGCATATTGGAAGTTTGAAGTATTGTGGGTCAGCACAGAGGGGACATGGTGAAATTATAAAAGTCCAAAAAAACTTTGTTAATACCTTTGGTATATTAGTTGGAGTAACTCTTTCAACCCATTTTATAAAATTAATTATTGTAGATAAAAAATATCTCTTTTATTATGTCATTCATTTATACCATTTTCTTTATCCACACATTAAATTCGACATTTAATGGGTCTTTTACTAATTTTAAGTCTAAACTTTCTTTTATAGTTAAACCCAATGGTCAAAGAATGAAATGTGTAGTGTGTCGATGGCGGTGAAAGCATTGACATATGAGAAAGAAGAAAGAGAAATCGTTAATGTGAGGAGCAAAAGACAGAAGACAGAATTTAAGATCTCATGGAAGAAGATTTGATGGCTGAGTGAATAATGTGGCTAGGTTTGGTCATTGATTGTGTTTAGTTTACGCAATGGAATAAATGAAATGAAAATGAATCCGAGAATTAATGTGGCGTATGCATATATGCATCGTTGGCGAAAAAGAGATATCTAACATGTTTCTAGAGAGCAACTTGCTTAACCTCGTACTTGAAATAATTGTTTGCTTTTCCACTGGCTCCAATGGCTTTGTTGCATTTCGCAATTATTGAAACACTGAGATATTCAATGGAGCGGAACCATGTGAGAAGGTAATATACAAATGAAAAGGTTGTCTTTGGTGTAATATATATATATATATATATATATATATATATATATATATATATATATATTTTTTTATTTTTCCTCTTCCAACTCTGCATGGAATTATAAAACTTGTTTTCTAGCTTCTATACCAAATACATCTCCAGATAAATCTACACTAACCCAAACCATTGTCTCTAGTGTATTTACCTCCTTTTACCCCTACCAGCTTTTACCCCTACCAGCTTTTACCCCTACCAGACTGCACTACAACACTATTTAACTCAATAGGAATAGGGAGGGATACAAATTTACCGCCTTCCAGAGATACTAAAAGGAATCCAAACATCCTTAAAAGAAAACTTGCAAAACACCAAAGAGCAAATGATTTTATTCCAACAATAAAGAGAGTTATCGCAATATACAACAAGCAGAATTTATTTTGCAGCAAAACCTCCTCTAAGTCAACCTAAAGCCTAATAAGTAAATCAAGGAACTCTAAGACAACCGACAATTATGTCGACAGTTATGTCTAGCATCACTCTAATGTGCTAATAGTGAAATATGGACTCAACAGAACTGAATTAGGCAGTAGTTGTATTAGAAGCCACCACTTTTCTAAGGGCAACTGAATTCTCAACGCTAGTACAACTTTCATGAACTGCTCTTCATCAACAATAATCTCATGATACAACCTATGTAGCTCTATAGATGAAGTGATTTTGCACTAGAAAACTACATGAACTTCCCAAAAGGCTGGCCACCATAATGCATTGTAACAAATCTCCACCATGTTTTGAAACACAAAACTGATTGATAGATCCAATACACTAAAATAATCACTACAAGAAAAATGTTATTTAAAGACCAATTTTTAGCTACCAAATGAAATGGTTGCTAATTATGACCAAAATACTCATCAAATTAAATTTTGGTTGCTAAATAACTACAAAATATGAATTTAGTGACAATTAAGTCAATATAATTGGTATATAACATTAGCTACCAAAGTTTTAGTGACCTATATCATTAGATTCTAAATTGGTATCTAATTAAGTTAGAGACTAATTTAGAATCTAATGGTGTAGGTCACTAAAACCTTGGTAACTAATGTTAGATACCAATTTTCTTGACTTAATTGGTCACTAAATTCAACCATTACTTCTATTTTGTACTTATTTAGCAACCAAAATCCAATTTGGTGATTATTTTGGTCACAATTAGCAACCATTTCGTTTGGTAGCTAAAAATTGGTCTCTAAATAATATTTTTCTTGTAGTGAATTTACATCATCTCAATAGTGATTGTTTTAGGAAATCTCAATCATTGTCATACATGAATGTTTCCATTAAATTTTTTTATTGGTGTAATTTTTTGTTTAATTTGAATTATGATATTTAGTTCATTAAATTAGAATATTGAAAGTAATCTTTTAGGAGTAAATAATATTATATGATAAAATTATAATTTAAAATATAAGAATGGTAAAATTTACAAGGACTAACTAATTATTTTAATCTTTAGGAATGACGTAATTATTTAGTCATTACTTTATTTAAAATAGGAATTAAATTATAGGAGATTTATAAAACATGTTTAGATTGAGCATAAAAGTAAGATGTATAGAATATACCTGGGTGATAGTGTTTATTTTTGTTGTATTAATTTTATTTAAATTAAGTAACTTATTCATGTACTTGTTGAGTAAACCTTAGATCCTATTTAAAGTTTAGTGCATATGGTTAAGGATTAATCATTTATATAAAATCTTGAATAGTTAGTTTGGATAGTTTAAAAAAAATATTTTTCATAATTTGTTAATATGTGTATTGTAAATCTAACTTTAAATATGGTGAAATTTCAGCTAAAACCATTTTATATTGTTCTCTGGGTGCATATTTGGTGCTTTGTTACAACTTTCATTTTGTATACTTTGAAGACCAATGTGAAATGTTGCTGAAATTTTATCAAATAATAAACTTTATACATGCTAGTATATTATGAAAAATGTTTTTTCAAATGGGTAGGGTCTCACCTTTAATTACATAAGTGAGAATGACATATTTCATGGTTAATGTTCATGGAATTTTTAATCTATGTAGTTATGGAGCAAAGTTAGATGAATACATGTCGTAAAGAGTATAAAAAGAGAGTTGATAATTTCTTACAATTCGCTTGCCAAAATATAGAACTTGTCGATGAGACATATTATTATCCTTGCGTTTGTTGTCGAGATCATATACCAAGATTTAGGGAGATATGTAACCTATTTATCATTGGTATATTGAAAATATGAACTTGGCACATAAAAGTATTAGACATTCCTACTATGTCAAGAATGACAAAAAATTTTGAAGTAGGAATAGACAATCATTTAAAGGACATGATATGTGATGTTAATGACTTTCTTTTTTGGAAGAGCACAAGTGTATGTTATTTGAAATTTGATTTAGAGCAAAAGTTGTACCTTGGATGGAGTAATTTTACATGACTATCAACAAGTTTAAGATGATTCATTTTAAAAGCAAGAAATTGATGGTTCAATAGAAGTTTCACTAAATTGTTAGACTTGTTGAAGGATATGCTTCTAAAACATAACATTTTATCTAATTGTAGCTGGGAAGTGTAGAAAATACTATGTTTGATGGGTTTGGATACAAGAAAAAAAATACATGCATGCGCTAATCATTATGTATTGTATAAAGATGAGTTTGTTGCATTGAGGATGTGTCCAGCATGTGGGTTATCACAGTTTAAAAAGAAACCTGATGAAACTAGCGGTGAGAAAGAAATAGAGAGCACCTTATTAAGGTGTTGTGGTACTTTCCAATAATACATAGGTTTAAACAATCATTTGTCATTAAAGAGGACATAAAGATCCTAACATGACATGAAAATGAAAGAAAATATGACAATATTCTTTGACATCTAGCTCAATCTCCACCATTGAAGAAGATTGATAAAATATTTTCAGAATTTGGTACAAAGTCAAGGAACTTAAAGCATGGACTTGCTATAAATGGTATGAATCCTTATGGAAATTTAAGTAGCAAATGTATTTAATGACAAGTTTTGTTGGTGATTTACAATGTGCGTCCTTGGTTGTGTATGAACAGAAAATATATTATATTGTCCATGATGATTTTAGGATCTAGATAACAAGGAAATGAAATTGATATGTATCTCAGACCCCTTGATGGATTATTTAAAGATGTTGTGGAAAATAGAAGAGGATGTCTTTGATGCATATTGTGAAGATGTTTTTCGATTGCGTGCAATGTTATTTTGCACAATAAATGATTTTGCAATATATGGTAACTTGAGCGATTATAGTGTGAAGGCATTATGCATGGCCTATATGTGAAGAAATCACTAATTATACTTTAATCGAAGCATAGTCAAAAGATCATGTACACTAGACATCGAAAATTTCTTGCTCGTAGTCATTCATATCATAGAATAAAGAAAGCGTTTAATGGATGACAAGAAGATGAAGTTGCATTGATGTCCCCAATTGTGAGAAAGTGTATGAGCATGTAAAAAAACAATAAAGAAGTCAACTAAGAAAAACATTTGGAAGAGACAATCAATATTCGTTAACCTTCTATATTAATGATGAAGTTTGGAGAAAAACTGAACAAAACTGGATTACCTTAACTATCTTCACCAAGCTTTTATAGTTTCATCTCGTGGGACAAATGTCTATTGATGAAGTTTTATATCAAAATAAAACATTTGTTGATAACTTAATCGTCAATTCTTGACATAGAAGTCTAGAACTTCTTCACACATATTGAAATTTGGTTGTTCTTCTAGCACTTTGTCTATGTTGCCTTTTGTACCGTAACTCTAAGTTAGAACTTGCCAAAGACCTTGTACTTTTTTTATGATCAAACATCATTTTTAACTTTTGTCTAGTACTTGCTTCACACTAAGTAATTAAAGTTAGATGATCCAAAACTGTTTTATCTGTTATGATCAAGACTTGGATGTTAATAACAACACTAAAAGATTAAGACTTTTTGGTTTGTTTTTATTTTAACAAGTGAGGATGAATACATCAATGTAAGAAGTTGAAGAAGAGAAAAAAAAAATTAGGAGTTGTAGTTTACGGTACAAATGCAAGGAATATGAGAAAATAAGTGTTGTAATAAAACTTTCAACATTAATTGTGGAAAGGACTATGACATTTGACATAAAAACTAACTTTCTACATTGTACCTATGCCGACCAACATAGAAAATTTGTTCTAAATTACAAAAATGTCACGCCAAGTGTATTATATCAAATTTTTGGACAACTAATAAAATCTGTCTTATATATTAATGAATGGAAGTTTAATACACCATTACACTTTATAAATAAGTGTGGTATCTTTAAAAATAAGCCTTATCATTAAATTTAGTTACATGATACTAACTTTTAACGTTTTGGGATATTGAAATGGACAAAATTATAATATTCAAAACAAAACATGTATAACTAAAGAACCTAACTACACGAAGGTTTTACTTTATTCTTGTTTGAGTTTTCAACCATATATTAGAAAAAAAATCAAAGCAGTTGTTAAAAAAAAATTATTCATTATTCTCAATCTCATTGGCAGTAATTTTATTCCAAAAGAAAATAAAATTATATGACAATCAATAAATTAAAGTATAGTAGTGGTAGCTCAAAATGATAGTTCTTTTATGCTCTATACTTCATTTCTATACAAGAAAAAAGTTATTTAGAGACCACTTTTTTTAGCTATCAAATGAAATGGTTGTTAATTATAACCAAAGTAGTTACCAAATTAAATTTTGGTTGCTAAATAACTACAAAATAGAAGTAATGATTGAATTTAGTAACCAATTAAGTCAATATAATTGGTATTTAACATTAGCTACCAAGGTTTTAGTGACCTATGCTATCAGATTCTAATTAGTCTCTTAGTTGGTTACTCAATTCAATCATTACTTCTATTTTGTAAATTTAACAACCAAAATTTAATTTGGTGACTACTTTGGTTACTATTAGCAACTATTTCATTTGGTAGTTAAAAATTGGTCTCTAAATAGCTTTTTTCTTGTAGTTTAAGTCACGTGTCAAAAGGTTCTAGGTTTGAGCTTGGAGTTCAAGAGGAATCATCATCTACAAAATTCCATGTGATGGTATTGATGACCCTTTACTATGATGCATATTGTCATCATCACATCAATACGCTCGTTTGGATTTTATTGCATTTTTTATTATTATTACACAAAACAAAGAGATTGAGCATAAATAGCGAAAGATGATACTAAAATGTGTTAATTGAACCAAACATAAAAACTAATAGGCCACAAAGCAAAACACATTTAAGATGAAAATACTGAAGAATAACTGTGTTTTATATCTTGAAATATTAATAATAGTAAAAAAGGGAAAAAAAATCACAAAGATAATAACTAAAAAGGAAATACAATAAAAAACTCATGAAGCCAATAAGGTATAATGCGAGAAGTGAGAAACAGGGAAAAATAAACATCGAATTTCTTAACTATAAATTCCTACTCAACAGAAACAAGGGAAGGATGGAAAGAAACAAATAGCAATAAAAAAGAATAGGATTAATTTCATAAGTAAAGGGATCCTGCTGTTCTTAAAGAAGACAAATGACGTATCATAAAAATCACATTAGAACTTTCTTTATAAACCTAATGAGGGAATTTTTGTAATACCCTAGAAAATAGCTACAAAATAAGAACAAACCTAAAATTTAGTTTTAGAGATAAATAAGATAACAATTAAATATGTTTTTTAACAAAAAAAAAGTTTAAATAAATAGAAAAGATTTTATTTCTATAACAACCACCATCTCTCTCTAAAAAGATATTTTGTTTTATTTTTATAAAAACTACTAACTTTTTCTCTAAAAAGTTGCTCTTCTTCCTTTTTTGCCTTCTCTCTAAAATTTCCCCTTCCTTCCTTATCAAATTGACAATCGGAGGTCATCTCTAGATTTCTGGCATCGAGTAGAGCAAGAGTGTCCAATTAGATTCTTGAACGAAGTTAGGTTGCCTGTGATTTTAGGTTTTTAGAATTCCTTTGAGTATCTTGAGTCTATAGAGATAAGGGAAGCTAGTTTGAATATTTTTAATAGATATTATAGTTATTTGTTTTATTAAGTGTGAATTTGATGAATTTAAATTAAATTTGATAAACATTTATGTATCATACGATGTAGTATCAATGTTTGTGAGTGATATGGAATAGTGGTTGAAACATAGTATCTTCAGGAAAGGAGATACCCGTGCTGAGATTATTAAGATATGCATTCTTTGGGGATTCAATCTATCTAAGTTGGTATCTTGACTCTATTGGTACATTGGATTCATATAGATGAAGATTACAAGTTAGTGAAGAGTCGAAGAAGGTTCATATGGCCATGTCTAAGGTTTGAAATATGAACTGATCGGAATAGGACATATGGATTAACCCTATGCATATGGGAATTGTATCTAAGGTTTGAAATATGAACTTATCAGAACAGACTGTATCTGAGGTTTGAAATATAGGATGATCGAAACAGATGAATGGTATATAACAGGTGCACACCTCTGAGTCTAACTCAATGCACGAGTCATTCAGAAGTAGAGAGTCCAATTTCTTTGTATGTGAGTCAGTATATGTATGATATGAGTTATTGTAAAGATGTGATAGTGACAATGTGATGTATGAGATGAATTATGGAAGTTATTTGCTGTAGTTTGGTTGTGATAGAAATTTAATTTATGAAAATAATTTTTTTTTTAAATCTCCAGCTTACCTTTTTTTTTGTGTGGTGCTTGTTTTGTTTTTAAATTTGCAATGATCATGTATTACACGTGAACAAAGGATTTTGCAGGTGGTGTGACTTCTCAGTAAGTTGATGAAGAGGTTTTATTTAATTTTATTTTATTTTTTGATTGTAAGAAGATATTTTTATTAAATCTTATGTGGAGAAATATATTATGAATGTATGGATATTTAAATTTAGGTCTACTATATAATTTCTATGCAATAAACTTCCTATTATATGAAAAAAAATTAGATGTTACAATTTTTCTTTGCCGCAGGTTCACATATCAAATAGACAGTTGTGTTCATGACCTCCAATCCATGATCAAAACTCACAAAAACCTCCACCTTGTCTCCTGATCCTAAATTTGACATTATGCCATGCCAATCTTCATTAATAGAGGAAATTAGAGTGTCATGCTTGTGTATATGCAATGTGCACTTTGTGTAACTAACCACTAAAACACTTGTAAGACATTCAGTTGCCACGGTTTCTAGGGTTGATAAAAAAACAATGCACAAAGCTACTCTCTTCATGTCACAATCCTGAGGCACAATGAAAGAAACAGAATGTCCCTCACTCATATGGGCCAACCAATAAGGATAGTTGTCACCTAGAAGAGAAACATCACAAGACTTGGAGCTTCTTTAATATATCTGAGAATTCTAATTGTTGTATTATAGTGAGCAAATGTAGGCTTATCAAGAAACTGAGAAAGTTGTTGAACAAAAAAGGTTATGTCAGGTCGGATATTAGTGAGATACATAAGCCTTCCAATCAACCTTCTCTAAGCATGAACATCTACTTTCAGTAGAAGAAAATTTAACAAGATTATCCACAGTTGTGATTGCAGGTTTGCAGGCTAAAAGGCCAGTATCTTTTAACAATTCCAGTGCATATTTCCTTTTGTTCATTATTCTCCCTTTCTTACTTCTTGCTAGTTTAAGACCAAGAAAATATGTTAAATCTCCAAGATCCTTGGTCTTAAATGTTTTATTCAAAGTTTGTTTGATTCGATCAATCTCTTCTTTATCATTTTTCTGCCAAGATTATATCATTCACATACACCAATATTACTATAAAAGATCTTTCAGAAGAATTAATGAACAAGGAATGATCATTCATAGATTGGATATATCCTGCAAAAATAAAAAAAAATTGATAATTTAGGAAACCACTCCCTGCTACCTTGTTTCAGGCCATATAAAGCATTTTTTAATTTACAAACTTGTCCTAGTTAAATAGAAGTCAAACCAAGAGAAGCAACCATATACATATATTCTTTTAACTCTCTATGCAAGAAGACATTATTTATATCTAATTGATTCAATTCCCAGTTATAAATAGAAGCTAGATAAATAGGAAACCTTATGATGGTCATTTTTGCTACTAGAGAGAAAGTTTCAAGGTAGTCAATGCCCTCTATTTGTGTGTATCCCTTTGCCACTAACCTTGTTTTATACCTTTCAATAGTTCCAGCTGCCTTATACTTTAGTTTGAATACCCATTTGCAACATATGGCAGTTTTGTCCTTAGGCAGAAAAGTAGTCTCCCATGTTTGATTTCACATTGTATAGCCTCTCTCCAATAGTCATGTTTCATACCTTCAGAATAAGTGTTTGGCTCAACATGTGAAGAAATAAACATAACAAAAGATGTGTAAGAAGGTGATAATTTATTATAGGACAAAAGTGAATTCAAAGGATATTTAACTTTTGAAGATGTATTAGAAACATTAAGATTACAATGATAATCCTTTAGATACTCAGGCAGTCTTTTTGTTTGGGTACTCATTTGAATTGACTGTATTGTTTCATGAGCTTCATTAAGGTTTTGGCCACTATAGGAGCAAATTTCTTTTGAAACCTCAATGTCTAATTCATGATCATTATTACTATTGCTTTCTACATTATCACAAGGTGCAATGGGTACAAAAATGACTTGTGATGGTTGACTCAAAACAGGTTGGTCTTCGGTAAAAGGATTTTGATGAGAAAATGGTAGGACTGCCAGTTTTATTACTAGTATGCTCAACCTTTTAATATAAAAAAATATGTTCATAAAATACGACATCCCTATGCACAAAAGTTTCTCTAGATTGAATATTCAACAAAACATATCCTTTTGTTCCTCTTTTAAAACCAATAAAAAAACATTTTGATGCCCTTGGATCAAACTTTTTTCTATTTGTTAGTAAAGTTCTAGAATAACATAAAGACCCAAACACCTTTAATTGATTAAAATATGTTGCAGTTTTGTAAAACATCTCATGAGGAGAAAAATTATTTAAAATAGGTGTGAGAAGCATGTTTATAATATGCACAACATGTATCACAAAATATGACAAATAAACTTTTGGTAAATGAGATTGTATCATGAGAGCTCTTGCTACATTTAAAATATGACCATGTTTTCTTTCAACTATACTATTTTGTTGCAGAGTATTAACACAATATGTTTGATGTACTATTCCTTTGTTGGCAAAGAAATTAGTTTAAAAAATTCAGTCCCGTTATCACTTCTTATTATTTTTATTGTTGTCTCAAATTGCGTTTGAACAAAAGTGACAAAGTTTTCCAAAATCTTGACTACTTCAGATTTTTTTTTATTAACTTGAATAATCATCAACTATGGTTAAGAAATATTTATGGTCGTGAATTGATGGTATTGAGTATGGTTATCTTAGATCAACATGAATCAAATAAGAGGAAAGAGAAGTCTTTTTTTCTTTGTAAAATGATAGAAATCACAAACAACAAATTTGTTATATTTAACAAAAAGAAATTTATTTTTGATAACATCAATAGATTTGTTTGAAACATGACCTAATCGAAAATGCCAAAGGTTTTCGAGATTATTAGCGGTAAAATTGACAGTATTAGTGATTTGTGGAGATTTGACATGTTTGATTTGAAGGTTTTGATAAGAAGGGACCCTAAATATATAAAGTTTGTCTTTCATCTCAACTAAACCAATCATTTTCAAAGTTCTTATCTTTAATGTGACAACCACTAGAGTCAAATGTAATCACATATGATAAATTATCAATCAATTTTTCTACTGAAAGAAGATTAAAAGTGAAATTAGGAATATACAAAACATTATATATGACATGATTTTGATTGAGAAAAAAACTTCCACAATAATTAGCAATGACTTGATTTCCGTTTGACAATTTGACACTGATAGGATTAATTTGATGATATGAAGTGAAATGACTCAAGGATGAACAAATGTGGGCAGTAGTACTACTATCAATAATCCAAAAATTAAAAGAAGAAGGAAATTTGTTACCAATGTGAGTTGTCATGTTGAAAGGAATAACAAAGATTTGATTAGAAGCATTGTCACTAGATTTAGATTATTGTAGAAGGGTTAACAATATTTGATATTGCTCACGAGTAAAACTAATTTGCTGAGAATGTATTTCTAACCTTAAACCTTTATGATTGTGCTGGTTATTATTATAATATGTTTTTTGATTTTTAAACTTGAACTAGGTTGGAAAACCATATTTTCTATAACATGTATCAATCATATGTCCTGTCTTTCCATAGTGATTGCAAACTTTAGAAGTATATCATCTTCTATAACTACTTCTTTTGCTAGTATCAATCATTGCCTTGAACTGATCATTTAAAAATTTGTCTATTTTGTTGTGTATCGAGAGAACAAATCATATTCAAGGATGACAAGGAGTCTCGTGAGATATCAACCATTTCAGTCGTGAGTAAATGTAGCAATCAGGACTCTGAAATCAATGCTTTGATACCATATTATGAAATAAATATTATATTATATTATAAAATGGAGAGATGAACAAAAATAAACAAAAGATATGTGAATGAAAATATTTTCTGTATTTTTTTATATTGATCAAAAGTAGAGGACTGAATATATACAAGTAATGTATTCATGATAATTTAATTCGATCATAAAATTTATAAAGAAGAAAAATCACAAAATTAATATTAGTTTCTTTATAAAAGTTTTGTATCCGTATCCTCGAGAAAGTTTTGACAGGATACCACTCTTCCATTCTCTTATGACACAATACGGAACCAATGACGTCAAGAGCTAGTTGTAGTCCCTCGCAATAAGCAACTATGTTTGGTGCAAGTTCATTCAATTATTTTCTTCGTTTTGCTTCTCTAAAGGCATGCTAACTAAAATGGTCAAGGGACTCATTTTTCATTCATACCATCCATTTTATAAACATAATTAACTTTGAGTCGGTTCAGCAAGTGAACATCTCTGGTTGTAATGATTATCACACTTCCTTGACCGAACCATTCACGATTCCCGCATAGGTTTTCTAATTGGCCAAACTCATTCACATCATCAACCACAATGAGCAACTTTTTCCGAGAAAGTTCATTCTCGATCACAGATCTTCCAGTCCCAACGCTTCCCACCTTGAGTCTGGATTTTACGACATCATGAAGAAGATTTTCCTGCAAACGAATGTGGCCTCTCCTTGATCGACCACAAACTTCTTTAATATTTTCAATAAAACTCTTACCAATGAATGTACGATAAATTCGATTATAGATGGTTTTGGCTAAGGTAGTTTTACCCGATCCTCCCATTCCCCATATCCCTATCATACAGACTTTAGTGGAATTATTTTCAATACATCCAATCACCCTTTTCACGTGGGAGTCTAATCCGACAGGAACATCAGTAATATACAAGTCTTCATAGGCCAGCAATCTCTGAACGCGGCTAACGAGTATCTCTACAAGTTCAGCATCATGCCTTCAAGAAGGGTAATGGATTACTAAAAGTAAATAAGCATCATTCAGTCTCAAACAGAAGTAAGTACGAAGGATTCATCTGTTTACCTGAAATCTCTGACATCCCAACCAGTGATACCTGCAGCTGTGAGTGCACGGCTCCACCTGGGCAATGCATGTTTCAGTTGTTCTCCTGAATAGTTTTTTTGTGCAGCTTCTTCCAACGCTTTTCCAAAATCACCCTTCTGTTCAAATACATCCGATGGGTCAATCTCGTAATATAAGGGCAGAAATATTTGGCCAAAAGTTTTGTGGCATTCAATGATTTTTTCAAGCACAGGAAGACTCCAGGTAGATTCAGTGTATGATTTGGAGAAAACAATTATTGCAATCTTAGAGGCGGTTATTGCTCGCATGTGTTCTTCCAGATTCATTCCCTGCTGAAGATTCTCCTCGTCAACACAAGTTTTGACTTTAGCTTGTAAAAGAACAGAATGGAGATGAGAAACGAATCTTCTACCGATGTCTTCTCCCCAAAAGTTGATGAACACGTCGTATACGAAGTGGGGTTCTGATTTTAGAAAGGATGATGAAGATGAAGAAGCAAACTCCATCAAAGGAATTGAAAGTCAACTCTTCAAAAGCAATAATGTTAAGGATCTTAGGTAGTTTATGGACTTGTCATCTCATCTAAGAGTCTAATAAGAAATTTCTGGACAAAAAAGCTATATAAATATTTTGCAACAAAATTTACATGAGAAATTATAAGTTGTAATAAAACAAAAAGTGTGGATAAAAACAAGGTGAAATACCACTAAACCTATTTTAATTTATTTTAAGAACCAACGAGACTTTGGTGAAAATATAATAGACTACATTATATTAAAAGAACCAGATCAGTGTTGCAAACATTAATATTTTTTATAAGGAGCTGATACTTTGACATTTGGAAACAATAAAATACAATTATTTGATAGTGAAATGAATTATTATTTCATTGTTATATAAGATTTTATTAAATGAAGTGAATCTCAAATCAATGTAATTCATTGAGAGTGATATTAAAATATAATTTTTTACTTTTTTTTATATGTAATTTCGAAGTGCCTTATGACCCATCCATATATGTTTTATATTTTTCCTCCTGAACCCAGCTCACTGTGCATACTTCTTTTTTTCTACAACCTTCACGTTAAACTTTTAGCAATTTAAGGGATGCAAGTATTCACTTTGGATTTCAGAAGTTTATTTTAAAAAAAAAAATTAGAAATTAAGATTCAATTGAGATTTTTAAACATTATAAGAAATTATGATATTATATCAAAACTATTAAAAAATTAGAAAAATCAAAATTAAATAGTATTTAATTGAGATTTTAAAGAAAAACAAATAGATAATTCATAGTTTTTCTCTTTCTTTTTGTTTTATTGATTAAAGTGCTTAGCTGAAGCAAAAATATATTTCCGTAAGAACTATTAAAGCAGGTTTGTCTCAGGTTTATATAATCTTGTTTACCTTTCCTGCACTACAACATTATTATATTTACACAATAATGTTATCATATATAAATTTTAATTATTATATTACAGTGACAAGGAGTTTATCATTTTTTAGTTACGTGAATACTGTTGGATAACAAACTGGTACGTACCCCAAAAGCCATTGTAAATTCATCAATTCTCCATCATTAAGCATTATTAGAATAAATGAATATTTGATAAAGATACTGAAATCTAATGTTAAACAATAAATGTATAAACCAAGCAGCTTGCAACACATTATTGAGGAACAGAGGAGGAGTTTGAACATTAAGGCACACAAATTCAACAACAGAAATCAATTAAAATAAATGCAACATAATTTATACCATGAGTATGACAAGTTATAAATTCTGATAAAATCCTTTCGTTTGTTCAAATTATTACTTCTTTATTGATCTTTACACATGGAATCTGATAAAAACAATTATTACAATCACTTATTCTAAGGGATACGATGAAGAATTCTCCAACCAATTTGGGAATGTGGTGCCACCATAAAATTTGATGATTAGATGTTTTAAGTTTGATGAATCTTAAATGTGGTGCCCATTCCAATTCTAACTCCTCAATTAGCTCCTAATTTTTTAAATTGGCTTGAAAAGCATCCTTGGCATCTACAACATGTTGTAGGTTTAATATGGAAAGCTTTCCTTATGAATGTGAAAAATTTTTCAATGCTCCAACCTTTAATCCACCCTCTTGTTTCACTGACAACAAAGGAAGTTAAACTTTGGAGACATATGTGGACATCTCAAAGTTTGGAGACATATGGTGAACAGAGGAAGAAGGTACCTTTAAGTTTACTCACATTTGTGGGCATCTCCTTCAACTTGGTTCCACTTGGATCCATACCGCGATGATTAATCAATTTGTCCAAATCAATTTGTCCATGTCTTGAGGAAATTCAAGTAAATATGAACAACATGATAGCAGCCAAGCAAATTGTACAGCTTGCATGTCCCACCAAATAATCTCTTGATTTTAGTGTAAGAGAGTGATGAGGACATCCAGGCCCAAGTCCAAGTTGAAACTTCAATTGAAGAATCTTAATCATAGGACCTCCCAATCCTTGCAAAGATTCTTTAATTGGAGTTTTAACTTGGACTTGGATCTGAATGGATGTCCTCATCAGAGAGATCCATATATCTCGAATGAATAAACTTTCAAGAGAATCTAGCAACTCGTTGATATTGTAGGAGTGTGACAAAGATAAACACCTTAGCTTCAACAAATTATCATGGAGCAAACTTCTAGCTAAGTAACAATTCGTATCAGCTTGATATGGATTCTTTCTCAATAGTAATGCTATTAATGTTCGTAAACCCTCGATTCTTGAAATTGCATCAAATTTTTTACGACAATCATACTCTCCCATGTTGTAGGACAGATGGCGAACTTTATCAAGACACTCACTTGATTGGAGCTAAATCATTAATAATAGAAAATAGTTTATTGACCTACCTTGTGAATGATATAAGCTTCTCATATATACTATCTATTATGTAGAATGATAGCAATTCTATTGTGCAGAATTATAGCAATTATTACTAATAAAAAAAACACATTTAATCGCGGTTATACAAGGCTTATAACTGCAATAAAAAGTATTGAAGATACCACCGTAGTTGTATAACCGCGATGAAAAGTATAACATACCACCGCGGTTCTTAAGCAACCATGGAAAGAAATGCCCAGAGTGTGCAAAAAATGGCTAAAAAAGGACATACCACTGCAGTTGTAGAGAAAATCGCGATGGTATTGTACATACTACCACGGTTAACAACCTGGCGGTATGTACAATACCAGCATGATTTTCACTACAACCACGACGGTAAATTCAATTTTTTTTTAAATGGTAGCAGCGACGAAAAATATTTAGTAGCTATTTACAATTTACACTTCTCTGAATTCTATAAACTGGTAATATTTACTTATTTTTTTGTTAAACAATATTTTCACAGATGCAAATTATATCAGATATCAAAACACACCAAGTACAATACAAAGATTGTGAAGAATTAGAAATCTAAATTGCCTTATCCATACAAAATATGTTAAAAATGAAAGATTTCAACTGGACTAATTAAACACATCCTCGATATACATATGTCAAATAAGCAGGAGAGTTTATCACACAGTGCTCTTATCCTGCTCGAGTATAATTGCCTCTGGTAGGGGATACACGTGGTCTTAAGCAAAAAAATTCCCAATCACCTTAAATTCATTTGAAAATTTTAAAACACTACCCAAATACTACCTAAAGTCGTGTTACTTCGCAACATATCCAAACTCTCCATTACTATCATCACATAAAAACAATTTTTTTTCGAAAATTGTTTCTAAAAAAAGACAAACTTTTATACACAAAACTTAGACACACAACTATCATCTCACTAATCACGGTTATCTTCTACATAACTAGAAAAATCCAAGTCGTTTACATATTCAAAAACCCTAACGGAACGGAGGGTAATTACCACAAATATGCTACAATTGATTTTGAGAGAAAACAACTCAAGACAGGTCTCGCCACTGACCTCGAAGGGCTTTATGTTCTCGTTCTTTTGGCTGAACTTGACGGCGCAATCCTTCTTTAGGTGATAAATTTGTGCCAGCACAACGTTCAGCACATCGTTGGTCTTTGTTCCATGCAAGATCAGTGTTTTCTTCCCCGATTCCACCTGTAAAATTATTACCCGGAAAATGTAACGAATTTCTAGGAAAAGAAACAAAGAGAGAGAGGAAAAGGGGATGGATACTTATGAGTTTGAGGGCGCGCTTCTCGAGCTCTCGCTTGCCCTTGTGGGTCTTGGCGGTTTTAATTTCTAACATCGGAAGAAAAACAACCTATGCAGTTGTCCACAACACTTTCATGTTTTAGGGTTTGAAGAGAACGTTGTATTTTTGCCTTCTAATTTTATTTATTTTCAAACAGGGGATACGGACGCGGTTGTTTGTCGGAACTGCGCTCATATCTCACATACCATCGCGATTTCTTCTGTTTCTGCTGGAAGCTCACCCCTCCCCTTTCTTCGATACTAAATGCACTAGGAGAGTGTTCTAGGGTCTTATTTAGGGTTGGAGGGTTGGGCTCACCTATGGAAGCATTGAAGATCAGCCCAATTGAAGTGTTCCCTTCAAAAATAATTTCAACACGAGACGCCTAGTTTGAGCAGCCTGTGGTTTTGTTGTTTGGGCTGCTTGGAAGGGGAACACCTCTTGAATGAAATGAACATCACGACAGACAAGGAAAACTTCTTTTTCCAAGTCAAACAAATTCCATCCTTATTGTCCAAATGGATACCCAACAAACACACATTTCTAGCTTCAACTATCAAATTTGTCATATGTCTTGCTTTAATTGTGAATAACTTCACATGGGGATTTTCCTGCCAACACAGAGGACGGTGTGAGATTGATTAGGTACCCTGTAGTTAAAACACACTCTCCCCAAAACTGAATAGGAAGATTGCCTTGAAATCGTAACAATGGAGCAACATTTAGAATATGCATGTGCTTGCGCTCTACTCTTCCATTTTGTTGTGGAGTTCTGACGCATGAAGATTTGAAGATTTGAAGAATAAAATTAATGAATGCTCTTACCGAGAACGAGCGTGAATCATTTAAGGTGGAAACAAGTAGGGCTTCAAGATCTAAAGAATGGTCACTGAGCTGTTGAGAAATATTGAGTAAAGATCTTCCTATAAAATATTTTCAAATAGAGAAAGATTTAAGTGTAAGGGCATATAAATACAATGAGAAAAATTAAGTGACTACTATCTAGATAATAAATATGTAAGTTTTTTAGTTTATCTTAAAATTTCAAGGATAAATTTGTTATTCTTTTTTTTATTTATAACCAAATAAATTATCATGTATATATTAATTGTAAATAATTATCTTTGCATATATCTTAATAGTGGATAACATATTTAAAATAAAACAAGAGAAATATGCTACTTTATTATGAGATATATAAAAAATATAAATTTTTTATTAACATTCATCATAACAACATAAATATCAGAATATATATCGGAGGAATGTATCTTCTAGATCTTGATGAATTCTAGTGAATACTCTCTACAAGGATTTTAATGATATTAATAGATTGTGGTAATTCCATACCACAGAATAATCTTTATCCACTTTTACCATTTTCTATTATATCAAATTATATATTTTTTATAGTTAAAAAAAATCAATATAATTATACTTCAAATCTTAATTTATTAAATTAAATTAATAAATATAATTATATATAAGTATATTAATTAATATAAAAATAATCTTTTTTGGCACATTTACTTGGCACTCTCACAAATCTTTGCTAAAATTTTGCCTTTCAATTTTTCAGATACTATGTGCTTCCCAATCCAACGAGATCTTCACAAAACTTTTGCCGCTTTCAATTTTTAACATATTGTGTGCTTCCTAATCTAACCATTCCCAAATCTCAAACCCAACTCTTGATTTTGAACCTGCAGCAATACCCAATCCTAAACCCAAGCCAACCTTTCTAAAGTTGTTCCCAAATCTCAAACTCAACTCTTGATTTTGAAGTTGTAGTCATACCCAACCCTAAACACAAGCCCTTATTTCCAAATGTGACAAAATCTCCAATCAATACATTCCCTAACACTAAATGAAGCAGTGGCTAAGAAAGATTTCACATTTTTCATCCCTGTCTATGAATCAATGACTTTATTAAGTAGCTTCGTCAAGCCCTGAAACAGTGGCGAGTTAAGGAATCGGAGAACTCAAACGTTGATTAGGAAGGAGACATTAAGAGTCACCCCCTGAAACCCTATAGTCAAAAGGTAACATTCTTTCATTTAAATTAAACATTCTTCATTTTTCTTTCTTTATTATAGTTTTACCATCTAGTCAACCTATAATGCTTATGTGAGGGGCTAAAAGTCTGGTGGGGTTGATATTCAGGCTAGACCAATTACTATTAGGAATATAAGTCAATCAATTTATTGGGGCAAATGACCTTTGCTCACATCAGGCATACTCTACGTGTAATTTGAAATAATATAATAAATTAACATTGAAATAGTGTCCTTTATTGTCGTTAAGTGATTTTATTTGTTTTCACTTTAAAAAGTGCTTATCTGTTTAATTATGATTATGTTTAATTGAGATTTTTTGTTTAATTGAGCATAATTGATGTACGTTTGGTTGTTCTTTGATTTTAAGGTTTTGTACCAGAGATGGAACTTAAGATGAATGTTGTGGTTAAGTTTGTAATCACTGGTTGAATTGATATTCATTTTTATTTGACCATTTGTAACAAATTTTGATTATTTATTTTTTATCTTTTTTACTCAAATGTAGGTGAAACTATTGATAGAAAATATCTAATTATTTTTCTAAGTGCAAAATGAAGAACAAAGATTACAAAGGATCGCAACAAACAAAGCAAGATTAGAGGCCTTGGGATTATCACATACAACTTATTCATTGAAAGTTCCAATTCAAAATACCAAAAACACGAAGGAAAAGAAAAGAGATGAAAAGCATGTCAGAGTATAGGCCCAAAGAAGTAGAAGAATTTCAAGATTCTAGTGAAGAAGATGAAAGATACAACAAAAAAATGGTATATAATTAAGCTCTTAACATATGAAATGTTTGTGTTTAGTTTAATTGCACCAGTAATATATGTAATCTAATTTAGATTGATAATGAAACATGATTTAATTATTCGTTAGTTCTAGATAATACATGTACTTGCTCTTCATATATATAAATGGCTTTGTTGGGTATATTGAATCCTATCTGTGTTTGTAAATGTAGTTTAGTTTGTATGGATTGGCTTACATGTAGATGTTATTGAGTATTTTAGCTGCTTCCACTACACTTAAATTTATCTATCATATGTTAAGAAATTATATTTCCTTAGTCTAATTGTGGGCTATATATTTATTTATATAATCATATTAGTTGTTGATTTCCTTAACGTTTGAAATCGTTCGTCATTAGGATGGTTTTAATGAGTCATTTAATAGAGTTTTAATTACCTCCTTAATTTCTCAGAATAATTGGTTTAATGGGAATCGTTTTTTCTGAGAGGTTATAGTAATAATAGGGAGGTAAGGGCTTGGTCCCCAATACACCAAAATCACAAACTTTGTGGTTTCTTACCCCATCAAAAGAGTCACTCTAAAGTCCAACAAGAGGAATAAGGAAGATTTTGGTTGAGGAAGATCATAACCCTATCGCGTGTTTCATTTTCATCCATGGATTTAGGTATATGATTCTTCTATTGGATTATGACTCTCAATATTTTAACAAGATGGCTAAATTCATTATTCAGAACATTTATTCTGTAATTTTCTATCAAGTGGTATCAGAGCCTCCTTCATGTTAAATTATTGGGAATAAAGATTTATTATTGAATTGAATTATGTTGTTGTTATATCTGTTTGGAATTAAAGACTAAACGCACATAATTCTATTTTATGTTTATACCTTTCGTCTTATATTATATAATTCATTTTATTGTATTGTGGCCTTGGTTTCTGTATGTTGCAATTTTGGTAATTCATATGAATTGCTAGTATGATATACATAATAATTTCACTGGTTAATTGCCTTGAAAAACATATGTAATATTTTTTTATCTTGAATACAATTCACAGATCCAGGTCTTTATTTTCATTGTTATATTCGCTGCTTATATGCAATTTTTTTTATAATGATTATTATTTATGCGGATAATAAACAGCCCAAAGGAAGTTTGTTGTCTGGCCAAATAATAAACATTGAAAATTTCTTTTGTAATGATTATTATTTATGCGGATAATAAACGACCCAAAGGAAGTTTATTGTTTGGCCAAATAATAAGCATTGAACCTTCAGTTGATATATTTATTTATTATGTGAGCACTAATTGACCCAAAGGAAGATTATTGTTTGGCTAATATCATGCTTATTATTTATGCGAATAATAAACGACCCAAAGGAAGTTTATTGTTTGGCCAAATAATAAACATTGAACCTTCATTTTATATATTTATTTATTTTTATCTAATTATGCGAGCACTAGTCACAAAGGAAGATTATTGTTTGGCCAATTGATAGAAAATGTATGCAGTAAATAAATAGTTTGCAAATTCTCAAGTTTCCATGTGAACATTGAGTCGGTCCAAAGAAAGGCTTATTGTTTGACAAGATTTTTTGACAATATTTGATTACTGCAATGAGAGTACCACTTACAGTTAATTTTTCTATCCAAAGATTAAAAATTAATGTTGTTCTAGGTATCTCAGTATGAATTTTCCCATTATTCTTGCTAACAATATTTTTTATGGATTCAGTTGTTGTTGCTTCAGCTTCAGCTGTCAATGTTTCTGCTCAAGTTAGTAGCATCCCTATGCTAAATTGTACAAACTTCAAAGTTTGAAAGATATCGTAGAGATTGTCCTTAGTTGTATGGATTTGGACATAGCTCTTCAGCAGGACAAACCCATTGCTATGGAAGAAAATGCTAATAAGGCTAAAATAGAGAAATGGGAGCGATCCAATCGAATGAGTGTAATGATTATGAAATGGTCTATTCCGAAAGCATTTTAGGACTCTATTACTAAACATAGCAATGCTAAAAATTCCTAGAGAATGTTCAACAATTCTTTGCCAAAAATGAAAAGGCAGAGGCAAGTAATCTTTTGAGCAAACTTGTCTCTATGAGGTATGAAGGCAAAGGGAACATCAGGGAGTACATTATGGAAATATCTCATCTTGCTTTAAAATTGAAAGCACTAAAGTTAGAGTTGTCTGAGGACTTACTCGTGTATTTGATTTTGATTTCTCTTCATGCACACTTTGGGCCATTCAAAGTGAGTTATAATACTTTAAAGGATACTTGTTCCTTGAATAAGCTAATATCTCACTATGTGCAAGAGAAAGAGATGTTACAGCGAGAACATGGAGAAACTGCTCATATGGCTTCGTCCTATCAGCATAAAAGAAAGCGTGAGGCTACTACGGTTACACCTTCCCAGCAGAAAAAGACAAAACAACATGATGTTTTAACATGTTTCTTCTACAAGAAGACAAGACACGTTGAAAAGGATTGAGCCAAATATGTCGCTTGGCGAGCAAATAAGGGTATGATCCTTGCTTTTGTTTGTTTTGAAGTTAATTTAAGTTTTGCACCTATGCACACTTGGTGGGTAGATTCTGGTGCTACTAGTCATATAAGTGTTACTATACAGGGTTGCCTATGGAGCCAACCACCAAGTGATGTTAAAAGATTCATCTATGTGACGGATGACAATAAAGTTACAATGGAAGCTGTAAGAACCTTCAGATTATGTTCTAAGATTGGATTATTTTTGGATGTATTTGAGACGTTTTATGTACCGTCGTTTAAACGGAATTTAGTTTCTGTTTCTCGTTTGGATAAATTTGGTTATCATTGTTCTTTCGGAAATAATTAAGTTAGTCTCTGCCAAAACTCAAATATTATTTGTTTCGGTTTTTTAATTGATAATCTATATAAGCTTGATTTAAATTTCTGCAATGAAATACTGCAAATAAGTTCAAGAGGTACAAAACGAAAATTAAATGAGAATTCTGCCTCATTATAGCATAAGCATTTAGGCCACATCTCTAAACAGAGAATTCAGAGGCTTATGGTGGATGGAATTCTTAAACCCCAAGATTTAAAGGATTTTCAAGTCTGTATTGAATGTATCAAGGGGAAAAGAACAAATGAAAGAAAACTAAGCGCAGAGAGAGCTAAAGATGTCTTAGAACTAATACATATTGATATATGTGGTCCCTTTCCTAATATTTTATGGAATGGACGACAATATTTTATCACATTTATAGACGATTACTCTCGTTATGGGTACTTATATTTAATTCATGAAAAGTCCCAATCCTTGGAAGTTTTTAAGTCTTTCAAAGCTGAAGTTGAACTCCAACTTGGAAAGAAAATTAAAGTTATCAAATCTGACCGTGGTGGTGAATACTATGGAAGATATGACGGATCAGGAGAACAACGTCCAGCACCTTTTGCGTTTTTTCTAAAAGAGTGTGGTATTGTCCCGCAACACACCATGCCTAGCAAACCTAGTATGAATGGTGTTGCAGAACGAAGGAACCGGACTCTTAAGGATATGGTGAAAAGTATGATCAGTCATTCCACCTTGCCTGAATCACTTTGGGAAGAAGCTTTAAAGACCGCAGTATACATCCTTAACAGGATACCAAGCAAAGCAGTTAACAAACCCCTTATGAACTCTGAACTAATAAAAAGCCTAGCCTAAAACATTTACACATTTGGGGATGTCCAGCTAAGGCACGACCTTATAAGCCGCATGTAAGAAAACTGGACTCAAGGACAGTTAGCTGCTATTTTGTTGGTTATGTTGAACACTCAGGAGGATACACGTTTTATGATCCTATATCAAGATCAATTTTTGAAACGGGAAATGCAATTTTTCTCGAGATGTTGAGTTTGGAGGGGAAGGAAACATTAGGAATGTTGTTTTTGATAGGAATTTATTATTGATAATGATCAGGTATTCATACCTATTATTATTCAGGACAACAATTATAGAACAAGGCAACAATGAGAATCCTCCTCAAATACAACCTATAGAACAAACTCAACAACCTCAAGAAGTGTCATTAAGAAGATCTACAAGAGAAAGGAGAAGTGTTATTTCAGATGAATACCTTGTGTAGCTCCAAGAACATGAGGATGGCATAAGTTTATCAGAAGATGACCCAATCAACTTCTGTGAAGCCATGGAAAGTTCTAATTCTCAAAAGTAGATTGGTGCCATAGAGGAAGAGATTAAATCTATGAGAGACAATGACGTTTGGGATCTAGTAGAATTACCTGAAGGTGTGAAACTCATTGGTTATAAATGTATATTTAAAACTAAATGGGATTCTATGGGTAATATTGAAAGATATAAAGTTTGTCTAGTCGCTAAAGGCTTTACTTAAAGAGAAAGCATAAATTATAAAGAAACCTTTTCTCCAGTATCTTCAAAAGATTCTTTAGAACAATAATAGCATTAGTAGCTCATTTTGATTTAGAGTTACATCAGATAGATATTAAGACGACATTTCTTAATAGAGACATTGATGAGACAATTTATATGATGCAACCAAAAAACTTTGTGTTAGGTAATTCAAAGTTTATGGTTTGCAAATTAAAGAAATCCATCTACGGTCTCAAATAGGCTTCCCGTCAATGGTATTACAAGTTTTATCAGGTTATTACCTCATATGGCTTTTAGGCAAATATTGTTGATGATTGTGTATACTACAAGTTTAGTGGGAGTAAATATGTATTCCTAATCTTGTATGTCGACACAACCATGGCTAAAAGAGACAAGTTTAGTCTCAAACAGTGTCCCAAAATGATCTTGAAAGGACAATAATGAATGATAAACCTTATGGATCAGCAATAGGGAACTTAATGTATGCTCATGTCTGCACACGTCCTGATACAATATTTATAGTGGGAGTTCTAGGCAGATACTTGAGCATGAGGCATTTAACCATGGCATATGGTTTCGAAACTTTGTCACCAGGCTTTGTGTGGTAGATGGCATTAAAAAGCCATTGAAGATTTATTGTGACAATAATTCAGTAGTACTTTACTCCAACAACAACAAGAGTTCAATAAAGTCAAAATATTAAATTTTGGGTTGTTAAGGAGAGAGTTCAAGAAAAATAGATTCCTGTAGAACATATAGGAACAAAGTTTATGCTAGCAGACCCACTAACCGAAGGATTGATCCCTGAAGTCTTTCATGAGCATATTGCTCATATAGGTACCATTGTTGATGATAACATGGTTTAGTGGGGTTA
>Ga0209700_103021_pt1 | contig 33006 bp, 13 predicted proteins | sample SiratroredBW_FD_187528 | JGI IMG/M metagenome (GOLD analysis project Ga0209700, IMG submission 187528) | Root nodule microbial communities of legume samples collected from California, USA - Siratro red BW (SPAdes) (version 2) | ecosystem: Host-associated > Plants > Roots > Nodule | place: USA...
TTAACGTAGCAAACCACTTATACGTACGTAACGAATCACATAGATAAAGTTGGATAAACTAACATTTGGGACTTTAAATACGGGTGTCACGACTGTTAACGTAGCAAACCACTTAAATATACGTAACGAACCACATAATAAAGTTGGATAAATTGACATTTGGGGCTTTAAATACGGGTGTCGCAACTGTCAACGTAGCAAACCACTTAAATGTGCGAAGCGAACCACATAGATAGGGTGGGATGAACTAACACATAGATAACCTTGTTTTTCTCTGTTCTCTCTCTTTCAGCGCACGCGGAGGAATGAGTGAAATGAGATATCAGATCTGGTTTTTCCTCTCACATTGTCCTACATTTTCAGAATGCAAATGACAAAAACACCCTTGCAAAAGGACAAACCTAATCCACGTAAGCCAAAGCAAATACAATTTTCTCTCTCATTGCTACACGAGATTGCATTTGACACGTCGGAGTGTCAAACAGAAGTAAGAGAAAGAGGAGTATCAAAGTAACATTTTTCAATTAAAAATATGTATCATCAATTGTGTTTTAATGTTTGAATTCTACTTGACTGAGAATGTGAGCGATAATTTATTGTTAGACAATAATTATAAATTGTAATATCTAATTATAGTGAATTTTGTTGTAGACTTAGATTGAAGTTTATTAACACTTCAATTAAACAATATTGTTTTGTGTGTGATTATTTTTTGTTCTTCCTCATATGTTTACCTTATAATTTCTAGTTTTGTGAGTTTCTCTATTATCATACTCTATTTGTGTGGTAGATGACTCTGCAGTAAGTTATTTAAAAATTATTCCTTACAAAATGGTGCGGTGAGTGTGGAATCAATCATCATGACTTTCACAAAGTACGAGGTTGATAAACTCGCTATGCATGTGCATGTGTATCTTCCCAATTAGGATATCTTACAAGTCCCACATGGAAAATTTAGGAAAACTTCCCCATTCCCTACTATTATAAATATGTAACCTTGTACTCCTTTTGACATAAGTTGAATGAAAAAGTGATTTCTAATATAAGCTTTGTGCTTATTTCCTCTAAGCTCTCTTGGAGAGTAAGAGGTTTAGTTAACATCATTGGCCTAGCTAACCAAGGTGGGTAACCTGACTATTTTTGGTTAATATCCTTGGCCTAATCAACCAAGGTTTCTTAGCTATTCTCACCATAGTGGGGTTAGTAACCTCGACACTCTTGGTGACTAAACAACATCCTGACGTCATACTAGTTTGAATGATTTCGGATTGTGAAGATCGAAGATGCTTGCTCTTCTGGTATAACAAGGCCTTTAATGGGGGTTTGGAAGGTGAATCCGAGCATGATGTAGCCATGGTAGAGAAGGACATGAAAACGTTGTTAGAGAAGGCTCATAACGTGATTTTTCTTAGTCTCAATGATAAGGTGTTAGGCAAGTCTTGGAGGAGAAGACCGTAGTGGGCCTATGGACTAAGCTTGAGAGCTTGTATATGATGAAGTCCTTGGTGAAATATTTGTATCTAAAGAAAACATTGTACACATATAAGATAAGTTGTGAAAATGTAGTTAGTTAACAACTAGGTTATTATTCAACAAGTTGATCCTTGATTTGGAGAATATTGATGTTTTGATTGATGATGAGGATCATATGTTGTTATTTGTTGTGCTATTTTCCTAAGATGCGTGATCATTTTAAGAAAATCTTACTGTATTGAAGAGAAATCTCTCTCTCTCTCTCTCTCTTTAGGAGGCTCAATCTGTTATAAGCTTGAAGGAGCTTAATGAAAAGTTTGATGTTAAGGTGTTTGGTGTTAAAGATTATCTTGTAACAAAGGGTAGATCATCGACTAATGATAACAGAGGATGCCGAAAGAGGTCAAAGTTGAGGATGTGCAATTGTAAAAATACATAATATGTTAAATGTTATCATTACAACAAGAATGTTCGCGCTAGAAGTTTATGTCCAAAGAGGCAAAAAAAAGGCTAACAACATTGACAGATCGTCTGGATTTGGTAGACAGTCTAGTTCTGATAAACCATCTACGTCTCGTGAAACAACTCTAATGAAGATAATTATGAATCATTAGAGATACTTATAGTGTCAAGCAATATTGATGATTACAAGTAGATAATGGAGTCGGAATGTTCATCGCGTATGACACTTAATCGTCTACGGTTCTAGGGGTTTATAAAACTTGAAGAAGGTTTGGTTCTCTTAGTGATAACCAATATTGTAGGATCGCTAGTATAAAATTAACATTTAATGACGAATTATTGTGATGATTCTAATCCACCCTTCATATTAGGTAACTCGATGACACAATGTAGGCACAATTGGTTCCAGGGGGGGCTTGAATGGAGCCTTAAACTCTTTTCACAATAGATAAAAAAATTGACTAGTAGATCATCTAGTTGATTATCTAATAGATTATCTAGTAGAAACGTTTTTGTAGATCGTTTAACAAGAAGAATATAGTAAACAACAAAGCATGAACAACAAAAAGAGTAATGAGATATTAACACCCAAGAATTCATCATAGTTCACCCAAAGGGATACATCCAATCCTCTCAAGAAACTGCTTAAGAGCTTTCACTAAGCAACACACTTGCTTACAATGAGTATTTTCACTTCTCCAAGTTACAACAAGTATTCTTATCTCTCCCGATTTCAATGAATATTCACACCTCTCTAGGTTAGACGTTCTTGACCTCCTCCTAAGATTAAAAACTCTCAAGAAAATAAAGAACTTTCTCAAAGAGAGCACAAATAAAGCCCACAAGGATATAACTTCACAATATAAAGAACTACAATGGTTTAATGTAACATCCAAAATTTTAAATAATTATATCAATTATTATTTCAAATTAACAGCTAGAAAATCTTATTACTTTTTTTGATGATTAATGTAACATTTATAAACATTCTGGAAATATGAATATTATATATTGTAATTTCCACAAATTATAATAGAAATTTAGATGATTACGGTTTTAAGGATTCAACTTTAGGGATACAGTTTTGAGGATTCGGTTTAAGGATACGACTTATGATATTAGGTATACAGTTTTGAGGATTCAGTTTTAAGAATACAGTTTTGGGGATTCAGTTTATAATATTAGGGATACGATTTTAAGGATTTGGTTTAATGGATACAGTTTATGATATTAGGGATATGATTTTGAGGATTCAATTTTAGGGATGCAGTCTTGTAGATTCGGTTTAAGGGATACGGTTTTGAGGATTTTGTTTTAGGGATGCAGTTTGGAGGATTCAATTTTAGGGATACAATTTTGAGGATTCGATTTAGTATATTAGGGATACGGTCTTTAGAATTCGGTTTTAAGGATACGATTTTAAGGATTTGGTTTATGACCTTAGAGATAAGGTTTTGAGGATTTGGTTTATGACCTTAGAGATACGGTTTTGAGGATTTGGTATATACAGTTTAAAGATATGGTTCACGATTTTAGAGATACGATTTTAAGGATACGGTTCATGATCTTAGCGATACAGTTTTGAGGATTAAGTTCATGATTTTAGCAATAGCGGTTTTTGGGATTCAATTTATGATCTTAGCAATACGTCTTGAGGATTCAGTTTAGAAAGAAATGATCTCAGAATTCAGTTTGAGTCTCTCAGTTCCGCATTATTGAACCTCTCGGTTCCGCATCATTGAACCTCTCGATTATGTATTGACTTCTATAGTATCACCTCTCCGTTCTGTATCACCTCTCGGATCAGTATCACCTCTCGGATCAGTATCATCTCTCGATTCTGTATCACCTCTCGATTCCGTATCACCTCTCGGATCAGTATCACTTCTCAGTTTCGTATCACCTCTCATAATCCATATCACCTGTTGGATCTGTATCACCTCTCGATTTTGTATCCATTCCAGATAAGCTTAAATGTCAAATCAACATTTAATGCCCAGATAAAGTTAGATAAAATTGAACCATTTGTCATCATTTCATCTTACCACGTCATAATGTCACGTCAGTTTTACCATAACATTAACACTGTTTCCATTAGAATCTAACCAGATTCTAACTAAATAGAATTGTAGTAATGATTACAAAATGCACTATAAATAGGTGATCTCTGATCACAAGTTGAAACACAAAAAGCTTCACATGAGCCTTTACAAACTCTCGAAGGGCAGAAGAGAGAGAAAGGAGAAAGAGAAAGAGAGAGATTTTGGAACAACCTTCTTTAAGTATTTGAAGTTTTATTTTTAGTATTCTCCGTTTAAAGGTAAAGGAGGAGTGGGGTTAAGCTTTATCTATGTTAATCTTAATATACTTATGTATGTTTTATTAATCTTTTATTTTAAAATCATCTTGAATTATATATTATCTTACACTTTTGTTTCTTTTATATCTAATTACGCATTGGTCTGTTTATTCTATTTATTTTATCTTGAGTTTGCATTAGTCATATTTTAATTATTTTATATCCACTTTTACACTGGTCCTAATTATTTTATTTATGTTATCTTCAATTACGGACTAATCCTATCTATTGTTATCTCTAATTTTATAAAAATTATTTTATTTAAAGTTCTTGTTTTAATCTTTTTCTTATTCTATTTTTTAATATTTTTAATATTATTTTTATATATAATACATATGAAGTAAAAATATGTATTTTGATGAATTTGATAAAAGGAAGTTACTTGTATGCTATGTTATTATTTACTGGTTGTATTCATTTGACTATTGTGTACAATTTGTGAATTGAGATAAATATGACATAACTGGATGGTCATTGTGTTATGTGATTGTTGGAAATGTCATGAGTATGTTTGTGGTGAAAGAGTCTTGGGTTTCAGAGTTGAAACCAGGGTAATGTATGAGTGTCTATTTTTGGGAAGTCACTGTTTGGTACATTGATGAATGAAAGGCGGGAACTAGGTAGGGTCTAAGGAAGTCTTTCAAGTAGGTGAATATCAAGATAGTTAAGAATAACGTCCTGAACTAGGATATTTCACATGCCAAACTTGATACTGCCCGATACCTGCTTAGAATCGTCAAGGTTAGGTAGTGAGTATATATCTCTTTTGTTGGCAGATGGCTAGAATTCTCAAGAAAGTGATTATGATTGTACCAATGTTTTGATGAGATATACTAAGACTACCTAATCAATTCCCAAATAACTTTTGATGTCCAGGGCTGGATCATCAAAAGTGGTATATGGATCCATATGTCCAATGAAGTGAGAGTAATTCTTGTGGTTTTGGGTCAAGTTATATGCCTCATTGTTAGTGATTGTGATTATAGGTCCTTATTGTTTGTATTTTTTGTTAAGTTTATTAATATTAATATTAAGACTTATAAAGATCTCACTCCTTTCATGTTTCTATTCTATATGTGTCTGTTGTATGAGTAGAAGTAGAACCTGCTCAATAAGGGATGTCAGGACAGAACCTTTGGAAGATTTTCTAGATTATTAACTTATGAAGAACTTAGATCTAATGTTTTAGAACATATAAAATAGACAATTTTATATTCTGATATAGAACTCTATTTGTTGTAAACTTATTTGTAATATATTACGAATATTTAAAAAAGATATATACATTTATATTAGTGAGATAATATCGTAAGTTATATTTTTTCTGCGAAAAGTTTATTCTAAAAAAATTTACTTAAATTCTAATTAAATAACAAATAATTAAAATGGTAGTTAGGGAGTTACATTTAACAAATAACCCAAAAGACTAGAAGCTTTTACAACTTGATTAGGTGATTCTTGTAATTTTACAAAGATCACTTAAACAAGTTGAATTGCTTGGCTTGTCATACTTATGTCCTTATCTTTAATCCCTTTATATAACTTTTTGAATTTGCCTTTGATTTGAATTGGTTAGGCTTGGATAATAACTTCATATCTTCATATTTTTGGTGATAGAAGCTAAAAAAAAAAAAAAAAAGCTTAGTGTTGTAATATTTAAATTTCTTTTTGCTTTGAATATATTTAAAAAACTAATTCGATAGTATTTGAAATTAATAAAAAAATTAAAACTTAATCAAAAATCTTTTTGTTATAAATAACACGTGATGTTAAAAATAGAGTACTTGAGATTTTCAATTATTCAATTTGTTTCTGTTTAAAAATGATTTAAAATTATTCATAATATATCACAGTTGAAAATTTTGTTTAAGTAAGATAACTCTAAAAGAGATAATAAAGATATTTTTGTTTTTTTAAAAAAATGTCATGAATATCTTTTTATTCCACAAAACTTGCAAATAAAATATTTTGTTTTCGAACATTATATTACTTTGATTAAATGTATTTTTAGCAAGTATATTTTGAAAATTTTATTTTTTAGAATTAACTGTGTTAAACAAAATATGTTATATGTTCAATTTGTTCATTAGATTCTTTATCATGAACAGTTTATCAAGCTGTCTATCATGGAAAAAAGTTGTAAACATTTAGATTTTACTACATACTCCTATACTCCTATTGTACACGACAGTTATAACATTCAAATCACAAATAAAATGTTTGGTTCAAATTTTGTTATACAATTAACAAATCTTATCAGTCTATCATAAAACACATATTATAGATGATATTATAGATGGTAAATCTATCATAAAACACATATTATAGATGATATTATAGATGGTAAAACAATCTAGTGTATATTATAATTGTGAAAAAACATTATTAGAATAGTCAATATACAAGTAAATTATTCAATTAATTTTTGTTATAATCAAAACCTTAAAATATAAACTCTCACATATAATTTTTATGATTATTAAACTGTCTAGTAAGTCATGTGTCTCGATAGACTGTCTACATACTTAACAAACCATCTGGACATATCCTTCACATTATTTAGTATCTTAATATTTATAAGTGAGTTAGTTATGTGAATATGTCCTAAAATATCATTAGCATGAGACTTATCCCTTTCCCAATCCCTTTTGCTGACGGTGGAGATATTTTAATGGAGGAAATTCCAAGTAGATTTTCAGAAGAAAAATTTAGGTACTGCAGAATCATTTGTTCCAAAAACCAAAGAGCATAACAATCATCCAGGTAAGATAATCAACAAAAATAATAAAATAAAAGGATCTATAAAGTCAAACCTTATCTCTTAATACATCGTTATAACTTGATAATTTTCTAACGTTACCTTCTTCTTAACCATATTTCTCTTCTGTTAAAAAATGTTGTTCTCTTTGAAGAAATAATTTGTTTTTGCAATTTTTATTTCTTTATATTTATAACATTGTTATTCAAATTACTTAGCTTTCAATATCGTATTATTTCGCGTTTTCCGCTTTCTCCTATGCAAAAATATTTCTTTTCGTTTTCATTTTCATTTCAAGGCATCGGTTATAACGCCTACTCTCATAATCCCGTTGCTCTTGAAAAAAATGTTCTCCATCCACGCTTCTACCGTCTCATTGCCTTCCACATTCTTCGTCAATGCGACGTCGTTTCGTCTCGAAAGCCAATTTCCTTTTCCTTTTCTCCGCCGGCGGTTCAATCCGCCGGCACTCCGATCAGTTTTGCGGGTGAGTTCCAGCGCCTCTGCACCACACTTCGATCTCAGAGGTGGCAAAGGGTACTTGCATTTTCCTCACATATCCCCTTTTTTACTCTTTAAACTCTTACCTGTCCGTTCAAGTTCTGAACTTCAATTCGGGGCTTCATTTTGCGCATTTGACGGATCACACATTGAATTGCGTTAATTTTCTGTCCTTTTACTGTGATGGGCAATTTTCATTCGAGCTTCTCTTTTAAATAGTGATTAATTTATTGTTTATGATATAACAGAATGAGTGGATTCTGTGATGTCGAACTGAAAGTGCGTGATTATGAGTTGGATCAGTACGGTGTGGTCAACAATGCAGTTTATGCAAGTTATTGCCAGCACGGTGAGATCTCATGCGCTGCTACTTCAAAATTTTCTGCTCTGTGAACTCTCGTTGATACACGAATTAGGTGTAATCAACAAGTTTCTCAAAAGGTACTTAGAGAAATAAAAAAAGAAAGTAATTTATCAGGATGCGTGAAATAAAAATAAAAATAAAAATTTAAAAAGACTATATGAGCAGGTTTCAACAAATTATCTTACATGTCAACTAATTTTAATCCCTAGAAAAACTAATTTTATTTTATTTTCCAAGTATTTATTGAGAAGTTAGTCCACTTACAGCTCCAGATGAGTTTGACAGGAGTATTGTGGACAATAGTGATGTGTGGGATTAACTACAGTTATTGTCTGCGTTTCATGTATTAAAGGTGCATGATAAGATAAATTGATATATAACAGTTTATCATTTACTGTTATATTATATCAGTTATTCTGTTAGGTTCTGCTCTATTTACAGAACTTTAGCTAATCCTGACCATGTATCACAGTTTTGTACTCGTCATATGTTCAAAATCAACGTGTTTCAGGTTCTTCATTCTCTTCTTTTTTTTTTTTTTTTTTTTTTTTTCTTTCTCACATGCATAGCTTCTGCCATGGCTTCCACTCCACTTTCTTCAACCATGCACTCCGAAAATTTTTCTGCTGCCTCATCAACCTGACACCTTCAATACCCAAATATCTCTTAAATTAGATGACGACAAATTCCTTACCTGGCAACAATAAGTGTTAGCCACGGTTAGAGTTCTCAAACTCACAAAGTCAAGATATACTTCTCAAATTTACTGGTCCAGAGGATGCTCTTAGCAATGTCATCAGTCAAGATTATCCAAAGCTATGAACAACAAGGTCAGCTCCTGATAGCTTGGCTCCTTGCTTCCATGACCATGTCTATTCTCACCAAAATGGAAGTCCTTACTTCTTCCTTCCAAATTTGGACAATGACTCAACGGCTTTTCAAGATTCAACTCTCTACAGATCCACTATTGGCACTTACAACATGTTACGTTCACACGTCCTGAGCTAACATGTTCTGTCAACAGGGTCTGCCAGTACATGCATCAGCTACAAGAACATCATTGGAAAGTTGTCAAACGTATCCTTCGTTATCAAGCTGGAACCATCCATCATGGTCTTCTTCATTGTTCATCTACTTCTTCCATTAGTGAGTTCTGTGACTGTAACTGGAGATCCAATTTAGATGATCGTAAATCAACAACTGGTTATCGTGCATAAGTTGGATCGAATCTGGTTCTTGGGGCTCACATAAATGTGTTGTTTCTCATAGTAGTGTAGAAGTTGAGTATCGAAGTATAGCTGTTGTGCTTTTTGAAATAAAATGGATATGATCTCTTCTTAAAGAGCTTCACATTATATTTGATACTCCAACCGAATACTCTTACAGTCTTGGTGTTGTTCTTCTTGCTACCAATCCAGTCATCCACTCTTGATCCAACCTTCATTTTGCTCCTGACCGCGTGAAAACCTAGAACATTTGGTTCATCTGCCTGGTCGTTTTCAAGTTGCCAACATCTTAACAAAGCCTCTCTATGCTGCCTCGTTTCATAGGTTTGGATATAAAGTTATCGTAGCAATCAATCCCACCATAAGTTCAAGGGGGCTGATATATAACAGTTTATCATTGTCATATCAGTTATTCTTCCTCTATTTATAGAACCTTAGCTATCCTGACCATGTAACACAGTTTTCTACTCTTCATATGTTCATAATCAATGAGTTTCAGTTCCTCCATTCTCTTCTTTTCTTTCTAACAGTGCATATTTTGAGATCTTGGTCCCTTTTATGGTATGAAAATTACATTTTTTTTTTATTTCTTTACAACATGATCTTGAATTTACATCGCAGTCTAGAGTTGATATATTTTAGTGTTTGAAAAAATCGTGAAGGTAAAACAACAAAATCAGACTAGCACAAGGATGTGGTAAAAAAAATATAATCTTTCTTTCCTTTTTCTTATGAAACAAATGTATTGATTATGATAGCAATATTATAAAGGAATTTTAGTGGACAAGTTCTGAACTTGGTTGCAAAGTGGGACAAAAGAGCAGGTTCGAAAGGAATCAGAAGATATACAGTTTCCTGGTAAAACTAATAGGAGTGACGTGCGTAGTTTCATTGAAGTATATTCCCTAGATTAGTGTCTTGCTGAAAGAAAAATTCTCTCTGTTAGTAGTCAAAATAAAGTAGGTGAACTCTTATAAAGAAAAAAAGTCACAGTTTGTAGGAAATGAACGTTCATATATACAAATGAATATTTGTTAGTTTATTTGAGAATAAGAAAGAATAATACAGAAAATAGTGTAGGACACTGAACTATTTCTTGGACAAAAACCAGATAATCTGGCATGTGTGTTTGGCATTACGAACTCAAGAATAGTGATTTTGGGTGTTTGGAATACAAGAATGACAAAGGGAGAAAAAGTACTGAATAGAAATGAGTCATTCCAAGCATGCTGTTCGAACATATATTTTCTTGGGTCTTCCCAATCCAAGCATTTAATTCATCACTTGGGAAGACATAAGCTATGGAGCCTGACTAGAGGATTTATTTCCAATGCAAGGATATTTGCAATATGGAACTGACTGATGTCTACATGAACAACCATTTAGTAATACTAAAGTTTCACCATATTTTGTACCTTTTCACATAAAGAAGGTACCTTTGAGATTTTGTACGGTTACATCAAAGCTATTTTGTTCTAATTTAGATGCAATCTAATGGTTCTTCGCACTGGTAAGTTCTATTTGTTTCTCCAAGTTGTACGTACATATAATAGCTTTTTTTACAATCCGCGTATATGCTTAGAAATGTTTCTCTTGTTCTGTTGATCTTTGTTTTGGTATATTTGAGCCAGTATAATTGCTATAATCAGGGGATTGACAACTGACATGATACTGAATTGAAATGTATTGAGTTGGATGATCTGCAAACATTTTAAATTATTCTTGTTCATGTGTGACAACTGGCAATTAAAGGCTACTAAACTGATCACATGCCATACATATTTGTTAGGTCGTCATGAACTCTTGGAAAACATTGGTATTAATTGTGATGCCGTGGCTCGCACTGGTGATGCATTGGCATTGTCAGAACTATCGCTGAAATTCCTTTCACCTCTAAGAGTAAGCCTCTCCAATTTTGCTTGCTATTTCTGTATGTTAAGATATACATCCGTTGGGATGTAGTGTAAATAAATAACCTCTTAATACATTTTAGTACACTAAAAAAAGGATACGATGTTCGTATAAGCTAGTTCTATTTACTAATATTTGTTCTCCTTTTAAGAACATGCAACCAGAGTGGAGACAAATTTATTGTAAGGGTTAGGATTTCTGGCTCTTCTGCTGCTCGTTTATACTTTGATCACTTCATCTATAAGCTGCCAAACCAAGAGGTCTGTCTCCCCCACTTATTGCTTAGTTTTTTTTTCCCATCTTTGTGAATATTTGTTGATATTTGGTGAATTGGTGGCAGCCTATTTTGGAAGCCAAGGCCACTGCGGTGTGGCTTGACAAAAACTATCGTCCTATACGAATTCCAGCGGACATAAAGTCTAAATTGGTAAAGTTTATTCGAGTTGAGGATTCTTAATTCAGTTACCTGATGACTATAGCTTATTGGTTAATAGAGCATTCAAGTATTCAAGTGATGGCCTTTATTTTAGCTTGTGAGTGGGAAGAAGGTAACGTGGCCCTGTAAGGGATCCACCAATAAAGTTTTAAACTAAAGGAATATTAAATTCGTGATGCTGAAAAAGAACAAATGTATTTTCATTTTTCTTGTTTTTCTGAATCTGTACACCTTGTATGGCGTAAGTGAAAGAGGGTAAGCAATTACAGGCTTGAAGCATTTTTCCATGTCTCTGTATCCTTGGTTTCTTCAGGTGTTTGACAAAATGCCCTGTGGGAAATTGTTGCCAAATTTGTTCAATTATAAGCACAGTGAACATAGTGAAAAATAGAAATGTTGTAGAAGGAAATTTCCTGATCAAATGAATGATTAAACTGATTAGAAAGTGATTTTTTGCTGCTAATATAGCCTTTATCTTGTTTTATGCGGATTGTATTCTTCAAATTTTTGTAGTACATGCTTGGAACAACATTCGTCTTCTTTGAATGTGATAAACTTCGTTGGCTAATTCACTTCCGTTGACACTCATTGGAACCTTTGTCAACTGATACTAAACACTGACCCAATCTGATATAATTTTCGATCAAAATATCACAATAGTCCCATCCTCTTGTGAGTGTATTGTATAACCATCTTTGCCTTCTTATTATCTTAACATATCTTATAATATTTGTTATCATCAAAACTTATAGAGTCTTAGATCATGGAACTGTCTAATGGATATTAGATTGTGTAGATGATTTTGGACCATCTAGTACTTAACATCTTTGTGTAAGGAAGTTAATGAAGGAAATAACTTTAACTCGTATATCGAGAGCTCTTTGATATTTGATTTTAAACGAATCTCTTCAGTAAATGAACATTTCTTGCAAACATAGAGTAACAAAATAGATATTTATTTTAAGTACGAGGTTTGCTTAGCTTGTGTGTATAGTATGACATTTGGTACATTTTTCATTTGTTCTTATGTGGGTCTTATCAGACTTTGATAAAAGCTTGCATAGTATTGTATCATTTGTCACATGAAACACTTGAATCTCATATAATATGTTGTTTTTATCATTTTACAAACAAAGTCTAATCATATGTTATACTTAGTTGTTTTGAAGCACTAACTAAAACCTTATGGTGTTGGACTTCACCTTAACAATAACTATTTAGTTTTTGATGGGTGGAAAAACGCAACAGTCTTTGTTTTTCCTGGATTTTACTAGCCTTTGAACATTTAGATTTTAATGTCCAAGCTTCTTACACTCGTAGCAAACGACTTGAACTTTCTTATATTTGGGATCCCACCTATATTAAGCCTTTCTTCCTCTAAAATATCCTTTCTTTATTCATATCTAGTGTATGATGTGTAGGAGATTTCATCGTCTACTTCAAAACTAGTACCATATGAAGATTCTACTTTAAGTTCTTCTAGTTTAGGTGTCTTGGTTGGAGAACATAGAGTGACGTGCTTTAAGGGTGACGGTCGACTACTTCTTAATCACACTATATTATTCCATCTTCAATTTGTGCACTTTTAGGATCCAATGAACCTTTTAAATAGACATGTTGTCTAGGCTATTGGATGTCCTAAGGACTACAACATGTGGTCTCTATAAATTACACAAGATCTTATCATGATCTAGTCATCATAGTGATTTCCAAGAAACCTAAGCTCATTCAATATGGTTTGAAATATAATAAACATACTCTGTTTGTTTTTATTCCCCTTTATACTGAATAAATCCTATTGGTGGGTAAGAAGACTAAGTTTATTTCCTTTTACCTTAATGAAACCCTTATACATTATCGATAGAGTGTCATATATCTCCTTAACGCCTTTTAAAGCATGCACCTTTTTAATATTCTTCATTTGACAATGCACACATTAGGGAGTTTCTTGCCTTATAATTTAACAAGTATCTTTGGTTATGAAATTACAAGAGAATCAACACAAACGAGTTTAGCCTTGATTAGAAGGTAAAATGAAATCATTACAAGGAAGAAAATAAGAAAACTAAAGTGCTATGTTCTGCTCTATTTTACAAATGTTACTCTGAAACTTAATTTTTCTCTTGAAGCTTGTGTCTATTTATAGGTTTGTTCCCTCCAAGGATTTCGGGAAACCATACGCTTTAGATTCTATTCACAATTTTTCAATTTTCCAGATTTTTCAAGTTTTGTTTCTTGGTATCTTTGCACAATATTTGCTTCCAAATCTAATTTATTTGTTCTGGTTTGATTTAGAGATCAATCTTAGGCTTTCACTACATAAAAATACAAAAATTAGCAAAAATAATAGTTAACGCCTAAATAAATTCAATTAGATGAATCTTAATTAAAATAGTGAATTTATTATTAATTTCAGTCCAAGAAATCTATAATTAAAGGTTCTATTTGTGATTAAAATTATGCTTATTAGTGGTCTATTGGCTTTAGTGTCTAGTGTCTCAACAATCTCTCCCTTTATGATGATGTCAAATACTATAAGTGTATAAGCAAAACATTAGAGCACATTTGCCACTTTTGTCTGCCAAAGAGATTCATTAAAGTTGTAAGTTGAAGTCAACATCAAAGATCTCTTGGAGTTTGTGCTAAAGCTTCTTTTCTTTTGCAATTCCCTAACACTGAGCATTGACAACTCTAGAGAGGCTATTTGCTTCGTACTACTTTGCACAAGTGGGCAAAGTCAAGCTAAGACACACTACCCTAGGAGAGATAACCATATCTAGCTATTGGAAAGATTACGAAAAAGTAAAAGAGGTAATTAAATGCTACACAGAGTGCATTTAATGCATCATACTCAAATAAGCTCGTTAGACGCAAAAGGGACCCCAAAAGAGTTGAAGTTGTTCAACTACTATAAACGGTTTCTCAACGACCACTTACTTCAAGAGCCTATATAAAGCAATTTGAGAAGAAGAAGATAGACAGAAATCATATGATACAATGAAAAACGTTGCTAAAATATTTTAGTGAACAAACAAGAACACTCTTAATATTCACTAGTGGTTGTTTAGTTATTAGTCAGGAGTGATTGTTGTTCAAAGAATACTCGTTTAAGTCAGGAGTGACTTGTGAAAGCATACTTGAAAAAGGTCATCCATGAGTGGCTGTGAGTTAAAAGAATATTCGTTAGGTCAGGAGTAACTTGTAAAAGAATACTTGAACAGGATCAATCAAGAGTGGTTGTGAGTTGAAAGAATACTCGTTAAGATAGAGATGATTTGTGCCAATAATACTCATTAAGACAGGAATGTCTTATACTAAGAATACTCATTAAGTCAGGAGTAACTTGGGTTAAGAATACTAAAGAAGTTAGCCAAGGGTGGCTACAAGCTCAAAGAATACTCGTTTTGTACTTTGTAACATTAGTCTTATTAGTGGAACTCAATGTGTTAATTGAGAATTGTAGGTAGTCTATTGCGACAAAGAAACCAATATAAAAATACTATGTGCACTTTCTCTTTGTCTCTACTTCTTTATATTTCTCATTACTTATATATGTACTAATGTAGAAGGAGAGTTATTGAGTGAACAAGTACAACTAAAACATTTAAACAACTAAATTTATTAAGCACTAAAGTTAAATTTGGTAAGCTTGATCAGATAGAGTTATAATTAACGAATTACTTAGATATGCATCATCTTTGTCTAACTTACTTCAACAAACGCAACTATCACCATTGGATCACTTAACACATAAAATTATTATTTGAATATTTTTGTCATACGATATTTGCAAAAAGTGCTTAATTTCAATAACACAATTCAACCATCTCTTATGTTTTTTCCAGTTTTTGCAAATTCTAAGTAATGTCAGCAACATTAATTTCATTACTAATTTTTGAATTGATTTTTAACTAAAGCAACTTTGTGTTGTCTAAGCCATTTGTCAAGTATGTTTATTTTAAAATCCACGATAAATAATTATATTATTAATATTAATTTAATTTGCATTGGTTTGGCTGACGCTAATGATAGTAATTTTAACGTACAAAATTTATCTTATAATGCCTTTTTCTCCAACAAAATAAAATACAAAACAATAGAAAAAAATATTTAGTGGATGAAGGAGATGAATGGGAATGAATGAGATAAGGAGAAGAGTGTGGATGAAAAAAATAAGTGTGAGTGAAGAAGATGTGTATAAAGAGATTTATATAGAAAGTGAGATAGCAAAATTGTGAATAAGAAGATTTGTCATCTTTAAATTTGGGCATTTAAATTAAAAATAATTTATGGTTTTTATTCTTGTTACGAAAACACAAATTCATAACATATAAATTAGCATTGGCTTAATTGACACTAACTTAAATAAATATTAAATATATATTAGTGTTGACCTAATAAACGACTAACTTAAATAAATATAAATACTAAAATAAATAAGATTAGTTCTAATTAAAATGATACTAACCATATTTATTTTCGGCTAAGCCACTATTAATCTTACACTAAAATAAATATTTTTATTTATTAAAAAAAGATTAAAAATAGTTAGCATCACTATTAATCTTACACTAAAATAAATATTTTTATTTATTAAAAAAAGTTAAAAATAGTTAGCATCACTTTAGAGTAGTTAAACCGACTCTATTAAGGTTTAACACTAAGTAAACTTTACTAATCTTCAGTAAAACTCTCCTAATATTCATTAATATGATAGTAACATAAATATTTATTTATTAAAAAACTCTATCAATAACTAAATTTTAAAATAACTAACTTTTTAATTTTTTTTACATTTAACTTATTGGATTTGGTGTCGTAATCAACACTAATATTTAAAAATTAATTTCATTTTTTTAGTAACATATTATACAAAAGTTAATTTAATATTTATTTAGTAATATATTAATACAACTTAATTGGTCATGTTTAGAACTTTATTTTAGCTATGTATTGGTAAAACTTAATCTTGCATTATATTCATTATGTAAGAATATAAAAAATTGGATATTAAATCAAAATTAATTTTCGAATGAAAAAATAAATTATTGATAAACTCAGCGTTAGATTTTTATATAACCATTTGAAGTTTTCATATGAACAATCTTTGTGATAATTATCCATGATTTTACCACTAGATAATTTTATTCACATTATATGAAAGTAATAAGTATCACATGAATTCATTATTTTAAGGGTAAACAGTCGGATTAATATAATAAAAATTAATATATTTTATTTTTAGTATAATATAAAAAGAAAACTAAAATCCTAGTATAACAATTTTAATTCTATTAACTTTATTCAATCCTATTAATGATTGAGGTAACGAGACACATGTTTAATTTTTACAGTATTTAAATTATAGAAGAAATTGACGTTGACCTTGAAGAAATCACTTAAATTTTAAACTTAGAAAGGAGAAAATAAAAGGTAAAATACTCTCTTTAATATTAACAACAAATTAACACCAATTTTTTTTAATTAATACACATAACTACTGCTAAAACCCAAACACACTTGTTTAATTATTCTAACCATTAATGACTTCAAACAAAATTAAATTTTGAAAACTATAATCTTTTATCATACCACAAATAAAATACATAAATAATTGTTATACTAAATTCATTATACTCTTATTTTATATGTACCAGACTATTCTATCGTTAATATAATTGATAAACATCTGGTACATAGCTCATTGCATATTGATTTATCAATATCCCAAGTGATATTGGTATAATATTTTATATCCTGGTATACCTATATGCATTTGTTATAGCTGTTACCTACAATTTTTTTCCATATAATAACTTCTGTAAATAACTGTACTGACACCACAGTTACAATTTTTTTGTGTCAGAAATCCGTTACTAATACTCATTTCTCAATCCATTTTAGACTCTACATACGGATTTTTTTTATTTTATAAAATGCTAACATTTTTATAGCATAATAATAAGTTCTTAATAAAATCTTATTCACCATTCAAAATAAACATAAAATGTTTCATAGTTCAAATGATTTCAATAACCATGATCCAATCACACTAAATCATCGCTGCATACTTTCCCTTAAAAATACGATTAAGAGTTGCAGCCAAACGAACTCCTCCTTGAGCTAACCGCAAATTGACTATCGGAAAACGAGAGAAGAAGTATTCATCTGCAGAGTGCATTTTCATGTTATAGTTAGAACAAAAAAGATAATTAGAGAAAATTTTTCATAACCATCAAAACTCTCATTGCTTACCATCTAGCACTGAACCTTCGCTGACATCTTTATAGGCCCATTTACAGGCATCTTCTGCACTTTCAGATGCATATCTGAAAAATGACCCATATATATTGATTAAAAAGCTGAATAAACTCAACTCATGCATGAAAAGAAGAATCATTAATCTTAAAAATCTACATGAAATTATTCATAAAAAAAGTTATTTCTTGCCAATTTTTATAAAATATTTGTAATAAAAGCTTTAACAAAAATGGAGGCATACGTACATGGCAGGGCATGGTATGTAATCATGACTGCAGTGCTCCCAATCTGCTACTTCATCAGCCCATACTTTCTATTTATTAAAGAAAGTGAGAGTGAAGAAAACATAAAACTTCAACAAAAAAAAAAAAAAATATCATTAGATTTTGAAGACACCAAAATACAATACCGTGATATTTGTTTGAATTGCATCAACCAAGTCGTCAAAATCCTCATCGAATTTTTCAAATTGTGTTTCAATTATGCTACTATCCCAAACCTGTGCATGATATACTATTAGTGGAGTGTTAACATATGTGTATGATCAAAGAAACTAAGAAATTGACTAACACGGTGAAGCTTTTGCGTTGTGTTGTACCAAGAAACATTAATTGTATTGCCACCCAAGTCTGACACAAAGCCACAATGTAGAGGCTGCACATAGTCATTACAAACTAATTCAGATGAGAGAACATATTCTTGTAAGAAAGAAAAAAGAAATTGAAGTTAAAATAATTTTATGAATTAAAAGTAAAAATTTGTTAACTAACGAAGAAATTCAGTTTTTTTTTTCTTTTCTGAAAGAAGTTTATTTCAAACAAGTCTGGAAATGAATAGATGTATATATAAATATAAATCTACCTGATGGATGTCTCCAATAAAATGAGAAAGGAACAGAAGAGCTTCAGTGAGGTTATCTAACATAATGAGCAAAAATTGTTAGTGTGAAAACAAGAGAAGTGATGTGGGTATATAAGATTAATTTGAAACAAGGGTTTACAATTAGATTCAGTGTTAGTTCCATATTGGAGGAGCTGGTTGGTGTAGTTGGAAATCGCTGCCACAACACATCGATTTTTAAGGCCTGTACTGTGATCTACACAATCTCCTGCATGTTCAAGTACACATTAGTACTGCTATTATTCCAACATAATTATCAAACATAAACCTATTTATTTGATATTTAATGAGAACTTTGATTAAATATTACTTTTACAAGTCATGGGCAAATCATTTAATTGCATCAGTTTTTAAGTATTCTATGATTTTTTTCAGATACTTAATAAATTATAAAATTAGCCATGAAAAACAAAGTTATTTATTTTTCATCTTATTTTTTTAATTTTTAATTAATTATTAAAATACTTTTAAATTTTGTTCCCTTTTATTATTTTTATCATAATAATCAATTTGTTTATTATGATATTACTATCAATATTATGGTAAATTCTGTAATACGTGTTCCAAAATAAATAACATATATCACTTTTCGTCATTTATGTAACAATAAATTATAATTTTTAACTTATTCGATACTTAATTTAAAAAAAAAAATAGTAGCTTGTAAAAACAAAAATTAATAAAATGACTTTATCTACAATTTATAAAAGATAAATTATCTTATTTATGTAGGAAGTGGTCTGATAGACCCAATAATCTTATCAAAATATCATATTAAAAGTGAATTAAGTCAATCTTACAAAATCAGCTTATAAGATAAAGTTTACACCTATTTATAAATTATTGAAAGATTTTTATTTATAAATTATTGAAAGATTTTAAGTGGACGTGAGATCTCTATCGAGTAATTTTACTAAGAAGAGAGTTTAAGCTTAACTCAACTTCAAAAAATCGGCTTATAAAACTTAGGATTGCCCTTACTTATATATTATGAATTGGTCTTATCTCTAATTGATATGAGATATCCAACACACTCCTCTCGTGCTAAGACTGTTCAACTTATACGTAGGGACTAAATATTTGTGGGTGAATAGGTTCATCAAACTTTACTAAAATAGATTCTGATACCATATTAGAAAATGAGTTTAAGCTTAACTCAACTTTATTAAACTGAGATAAGAATTGTCCTCACTTATATATCATGAATTAATCTTATTTCTAGTTTACGTAGAATCTCTAATAAATTTGATAATGATTCCTTAATAGATAACACAATAAATTAATAAACCTAAAATATACTTTAATATTATATTAATAAGTTAGTTTAAGTTTAACTTACTAAATCCATTTACATTATTTTTTATCCACGTAGGGTCTCGTCATATTCTTAGACATAATATTATTTGTTGAGATATTTAGTAAGAACTTGCATGAAATTTTAGTTTTACAAATGCAAATCCCCGTAGCTATATTCATGACACAGAAAAATAAAAGCAATTTCCTTGTAAGTTTTTAGATGTTCTAAGGTTGATGAAAGAACAAAATATTTGGGACTGAGAAGAAAGCAACATACTGGTGTGATCGTAACTGCAAACGGTGTCGGGAGTATCAGCAAAGTGCAAGGCAGAAGACCAAGGAAACTCCTTCCTCACCGCATCTGGCCACGAACACTGGCTAGCCAATTCATTTTCTGCAGATTTCGGCAACAATTTGCTCACACCTTCTGCAGCTGCAGTACTGAGGCGAGCCTGACAAAATCAAATTTCAACCAAAAGAAAAATGTTGGGTACACTAAATTGAACGTTCGAACACAACATACAGAGAAGAGAAAAACAAGAATCTAGGAACCTGAGCAATCTTGCAAACAATGGCATGCCCTTCTCTTCCCCACCCTTCTGCATTTCCAACCAAAAGCATGAATAACAATATGCCTACTAGCTCAATTCTGTAACAACCCATACTTCCCTACTCTACCACTCCAACCATACATACAAATATATATATATAATAATAATGATACATATTTTGTTACGTTTCTCTTCCTGTTACATCGAAACACTAAATCTATGATTACAAATCAAGTTAATGTTGGAATAATTTAATAGTCATAAGCTTCACATTTCATTTTCTTATAATTATTCTAAAAAGTAATTCGTTTATGATTGTTGAATTACAAGAGTAACCAAGGTGTGGATGAAAAGTATTTTGCTGGCACCTAAACTGTAAAAGATATTTCTTGATAATTATATAATGTCAGCTTAAATTACCCTTTGGACACGAATAAATTCACAAAGATGTTTTTTCACTCACATGTCTTTAACTTTAGACTTTTATTTCTTTTAAAAATATGAACTTTATTCAACCGAGAATGATTTGTTGATATGGGTAAAGAAAATGAAAAAAAAAAAAAGAAAAATATCGTACAGTCAGCTTGTCAGATTTGAAGAATGCGAAACTTTTGACTCTAATTCATAAATGTTAGCAACCCAATGAATCTTCATTGAATTTGCGTTCCAATGTCTCTGTTATTTGAAATCTTCTTTATACTGTGGTTGAGAAGTTTTACGCTTTTATTTTTGGTTTATGTATTATAATGAGGTAATATTTTTCATAAATTATAAAATAAGTAAAAAATATTTTTATTATATTTTTAATAAGTCGTCTGATATATAATTTTAGTAAAAAAAAATGATTTAACATCAGTTATATTTTAATATCACAATTTTAATATAAAAAATGATTAAAATTATGACAATTTCTATTTTAATTATTTAAGCTAAAGTAATTATCATTATTTATAACTTATGTTATATTTTTTTTAAGTGAATAATTTCGGTTAAGAAAATATATCTAAATTCATCAATATTAATTATCACTTCAGTTCAAATAATTTAATAATAAGTTTACTAAAGTCATCCTTCTTAATGACGATTTACCTGTAGTAATTTTTTTTTCTCATTTTAATAATTTACGAAAAAAGTTACATAATTTTAGTGAAAAAAAAGTTTCTCTATTAAAATGGCACGAGGGATTTGACTGCAGCGTGTAGGAGAAATATTTATGTGCTTTAGGTAGACATGTACGTTGGACAAATGTGATAAAGTATTGTCCGCGTGCAAAGCATAGAAAATATTATAATCTCTTATTTCTGTCTGCCAAGTTAATGGGAAGATGAAGTAGAGGAGAAATGTTCCCTCGCCACGTGAGTCCGATCATTCCCTCATACTCTTTCCTTTTTCTTAGAATTATTGTACACATTCGTTAGGTGAAGAGGATCGAAGAAAATTAATAAAAGCAAGAAAAATATTATTCTACTATATGTTTGAACATAAAGTAAGTGGGTAGTTATATTATTTAAATAATTTATCTCGTATTAAATTTATCAAATTACATAATTAAAAGCATATTTTTTTCCGTATGCCTTATATATATATATATATATATATATATATATTTCGACACAGCTAAATAACCAAACATTAAACTTTGCTGATTATTCATTTTTCTTTTCAACTTACTTTTATCTATTCACCTTGTATTTCTTTCTTCAAGACTAAACAACGTGTAACTATCATTGATTTTGAAAGAAAAAATACATTATTTAATTAATTTAACGACTTACATTTGCCAGAAAAAAATATATGACGCTCTTCTCATATTATCTATACTATATTTTATATATATATATATATATATATATATATATATATATATATATATATATATATATGTGCATGTATTTATGTTCGATTTTATTTATATGATTTTTTACTAATTTTGAGAAGATTCTTTCTTTTTCTTAATTAAATCTAAAGATGTTGTCTTTTAAAAAAACAAATTCTTGTTAACTGTTTTCCGTTTGATTAACTGGTTTTTTAGGAAAAATATTTTCCTCTTTTTAAAAGTTAAGTGTCAAAGTCAAAGATTTGATAATACATATGTAGACCATTTTTGACGTAAGAATTATATGATTGAATAGGTTTTTCATTTATCATCTAATGGTAGGTATTACCTTTAAGCTTTGAGACATTCTTTACATCAACCTTTCAAAGATAATCAAGGACATAGGCAACAATACAACAAATGATAGCACCTTGCTCAATAGAATATTCTGACAAGATATTTTTGAGAAGTTTTAAAAGAAGATAGATCTTCCTATTCATCAGTGGATTGCTAAAACGTGTGTGATAATATTTGAACAACTTTAAGACCTCAATAATTTAATATATGTTTGGAAGCATTAGACCATATTTTAGTAAAAGGTTTTGATGATTATAAATATAGTTAGGTAAACTTAATAAAGTACATTATATTTTTATCAACATTCTAACATATGTTATATTTAAGTGTTTCTATTATAAAAAAAAACTTTTATCTTATATTTATTATATACTAAAGTTTTTACATATCACATGCTAAAGATTATTAAAGGTAACTTGTAATTTCAAGTAGCCTATAAATTTATTTTTTATACCTTTAAAAGTAATATGTATTTGATAATGATATAGTTGTTAAAAATCAATATAAACATAACAAAATGTCCAACTCAATGTCTTCTATATAAACATAAAACATAAAGTGATTGATTCTAAAATCAACTACAAGCATGAAAATTATACCATAAACAAATTTAATGAAAATATTTTTCAAATATACTTATATTATTTTTGTTTTTATATTATTTATGTTCTAAGATCATTGGGTCCATTATGTAGGAGAAAGACATTATCTGGGTTTGGATCCATATTCATAGCTTTACTTCCTCCCAGAAAAACCAAATATAAAAAACAGTTTATGATAAAAGCATGAATATCAGAATACTAAGACTCTGTACCAGTAATGCAGGATCGATAAGATGAATAATGAGAAGATGAGTAATGAAAACAGAAGATAAGTAATGAAAACTTACAAAGAGGATGCAAGTCTTGAAAAACATCACATGAAAGCTTTTATTGATGAAAACACGTTACAAAGCACACTCTAGTAAAACACTCTTAGACTCTTTGAATACTCTCTAAGACACCTTGCCTCCAACACTAGGGAAGGCTTCCTTATATAGAAAACTACTTGACTACAAGACAACATTCATTATCTACATCTTAATAATTACATATAGAAATATCTAACCTAATGATTACATTTTTGACAATAATACATGTAATGACAAATAGCTTTTATGAGTCATCATCCTTTATGTCTCTTCATGTTTTATGTCTCTTCATGCTTTATGTCTCTTCTTGCTTTATGTCTCTTCATGCTTTATGTCTCCTCATGCTTTATGTCTCTTTATGTTTTATGTCTCCTCATGCTTTATGAGATTTTTTCTTACAAGTCATCCAAATGAGGATACGGACTAGATGGTGATGATTCTGTTTCTGAACTGTCTTCATTGGATCCATGTATGGAGGTTGTATTTTTAATGTCCTTTCAAATTCTTCTTTTAAGCTGGCAGATGCAAGGGCTGCCATCACTCTCTGTTTTTCTGATAGAAATAATGATTCTTCATTTATCCTTTGTGGATGTTCTTCAGTTTGTGCCTGAGTAATTTGTAACCATTCTTTTATTTTTTCTTTTTGTACTAATTTGGTGTTGAATTTTCTCCACCATTTGATTCTGATTCTTCTTGATAATGATTTTATTTCAACTCCTTCATATGGCTGGGTTATTGCATAATCCCATGCCACAATCCAAGTAATGCATTGAGAAGCCACGAATGATATGAGTCTATAGCCTGGTACAAATGTTGAATGTTCTCGGAAGTACGTGTATACCTCTTTTATCTCAGCTGGGAATATTGAGGGCAACGGTCCGAAGTCCACGAACCATTTTATGAACCACTTTGGAAATTTTAATGGGATTCCCTTTTTAAACCATATAAACCATGAATGTTTTTTTGGGATAAAATATAAGATATGACTCCAAGCATCAATGTAATCATAATATGAATAATGCTGAGGGTTGAAGCTTCTTGAAAATGATTTTTTCCCATGTAATGGTTTATTCCACTCCTGTGGAGTTATGACCTGTATTATTTTTATTTTTGAATACATAATGTGGCCATTATTATCTTGGGTATGTGATATTTCAACAGAATCTGTATCAACTAATATGAACTCATAAAAGGTACGAGTCTTGGTAGTGTCTATGGGTGGATAATGGAAATCTTGAGGAAACATGGTTTCGGCAGTTTTAGTGGGGGTTTCTTTTATCCATTATTTTTCTAGGGTAATGATGGGTAATGTTTCTAGTTTATTTATGTAATTTTCTATGGTGGCTGGAGTGGTTTGAGGATTTATGGTTGAAGGGTTATGGAGAGTGGCTAATTTAGAAGTATTGGCTGTAAAGTCTTTTGGGCCAATGAGGATATTGGTATATTGTAATGAGGTGTATCTATTTGTGGAAGTTGATGGATTGGGATTCTTCACAACATCAGCTACTGTGGGTTTATGAGGTACCTGAGGCCTTAACAGTAATGAAGATGCATCATGATGACTTTTACCAGTATTTATGGAAGTTTGAGCTTTATTTGATCCCAGTGGGGGACCGTAATGATCTTTTGACACTGTTTTACCACTCATGATGATGCCTGTAAAAATTCTCTCGTTAAAAAATTCGAAAGGAAATTTTTCTCTCCTTTTATATGTTCTATGTCAAAATCAAAACATGATAATAATGCTTGCCATCTGGCAAAAATATGCTTTGAAACTAAGTTTTGAACATCTTTTGTCAAAACACTGGGTGTAGCTTTACAATCAGTTCTTATTAAAAACTTTTTGTTGAATAAATCATCTTGAAACTTTTGTAAACATAAAACTATTGAAAGAATTTCTTTTTTAATGGTAGAATACTTTTGTTGTGATGCATGCTAGATTCCAGAATGATATCTGACAATTTGTTCTTTTGAATCATGAGAAATTTTTTGTTTTAAAATCTCCCCATATCCTAATTCTGAAGCATCGGTCTCGACTATTAGGAAGGTTGAAGGGTCTGGAATACCTAAACATGGCAATTTCTTTACTAAGGTTTTAATTTGTCTTATGGCTGAGGTCATGTTTTCATTCTATGGTGATGGATTTTTTCTAAGTCTTGAACATAATGGTGCACAAATAATTCTAATGTTTGGAATAAAGTCTGTTATATAATTAACACGTCCTAAGAATCTCTATAATTGTTGTTTTTCTTTAATTTCGTCTGGAAAATTTTCTATAAATTCTAATGATCTTTGTATTGGTGTAATAGTTCCTTGATATATTTCATATCCTAAAAATCTTATTTTTGTTTGAAATATTTTTATCTTTTTTGCTGATACAACTAATCCATTTTCTTTTATTATTTTTATGAATTCATCTAAATGTTGTTTATGTTCATTTATGTTTTTTGAAAATATTAATACATCATCGAAATATACAATAGAAAATTTCATATATGGATAGAATATATCATTCATGATATTTTGAAACTCACTAGGAGCATTTTTTAGTCCTTGGGGCATTACATTCCATTCATAATGTCCAAAGGGTACTACAAAAGCAGTTTTATATTTATCCTCTTCTTTTACTGATATTTGATAATATCCCGATTTCATATCAAATTTTGAGAATATTATGGCATCATAAATTCTTTTTATTAAATCAATTTTATTAGGTGATGGGTATCTAATCCATTTTAATACTTTATTTAAAGGTTTATAATTTATGACTAACCTTGGAGCTCCTCTTTCCATTTTGGAAGCTTTCATAACATAAAATCCTGAACAACTCCAGGGTAACTTTGATAGTCTTATTAATCCTTTGTCTAAATATTCTTGTATTTCTTTTTTACAATATTCTAAATATTCTTGATTCATTTGTATGGGTCTGACTTTAGTAGGGATTTGTTTTTTATCAAAATTATCTATGTAAGGTAATGCAACAGTATATTTTCTCCTATGCCAGAAAGCAGTAGGATTTGTTTCACAGATTTCTTTTTCTATTTTTTCTTCATATTCTTTTATGATGGTTTGAATATTATGAGTTTTAAGTTGTTCTTCTACTCTTTTAAATCTTATTTCTTTATTTAATAAATTTATTTGTTTTCTTTTTTCCTGTATGTGTGATATTGAAGATTCTTTTAATAAATTTAATTCTCTAGTTCTAGGAGGTTTTATGAATTCAAAACATATTTCTTTACCCATAGTATTTGTTATTAGTCCTTTTTCAGTAACCTAAAAAGGATATAATAATGTTAAGAATGAAGTTCCTAATATCATGCAAGCAGAAAAAATTTATAGTGAATGAAAGAGATGAAAAGAAGAGTATGGGTGTAAGAGATTAATACAAAAAGATTTAGATAGAAACTGACATAGCAAAATTGTGAGTAGGTTGATTTATCATCTTTAAATTTGGACCTTTAAATTAAAAATGATCTATAGTTCTTATTAGTTGTTAAGAGACACAAATTCATAACATATAAATTAAGATTGACTTAATCAACTAACTTAAATAAATATTAAATATATATATTAGTGTTGATCAACTCAACATTAACTTAAATAAATAAAAATACTAAAAGAAAATAAGATTAATTTCAATTAGGACAACATTAATCATATTTATTATTAATAACTAATAGTAACTAAATTCATATTAGTCTTATACTAACATAAATATTTTTATTTATTAAAAAAGTTAAAAATAGTTAGTATATGATAGTTAAGCTTATTCTATCACTATTTAACATTAAGCGAACTATATTAGTGTTGACTAATTTGATACTATAATACAAATATTTATTTGTTAAAAACATTAAAGATAGTTAGCATTGATTTAAAGTTAGTTAAGTTGACTTTATCCACAACTAAGTATTTTAAATTAACTATACTTTTTATTTTATTTTTTAAAATTAACCTTTTGCCGATAACTAACAAATGTATTAGAAGTTAATTTGATGTTTTTGTAATAATGTATTAATACAATTTAATTGATTATGGCTAGAACTTTATTTTAGTTATGTAGTAAAACTTACTCTTGCAGTATATTCAATTTGTAAGAATATAAAAAGGTTGGATATTAAATCAAAATCAACTTTTGAATTACAAAAAAATTATTGATACACTTACGGATAGATTTTTCTTTAACCATTTGAAATTTTCATATGAATAATCCTTGTGATAAATATTCATAAATTTTGTTCGTATGTAATATTATCAATAGATAATTTTATTGACAATATATAAAAGTAATAACTGTCACATAAATTCATTATTCTAAAGATAAATATTCGGATATCATATTTTATTTTTAACATAATCTAAAAAACTAAATTTTTAGTACAATAATTTAAATTATGTTAATTTTTTAAACTATTAATAATTAAGATAATTGGATATATATTTAATATTTAGTAATTATCACGTATATTTAAGAGAAATTAACGTTAGTATGTCATTAATTTTAAAGGATTCACTAGAAAGTTTTAAATTTATAAAAAAAAAAGTAAAAGACATAATGCCCTCTTTAATATTAACTGCATATAAACACTTTTTTTTTCATTAACGCACATAACCACCAAACACACATATTTAATAATTCTAACTCTTAAGAAAGATCAAACAAAATTAATAAAATTAAAATTTTAAAACTGTAAATTTTTTATCATACTAAAAGTAAAATACATAAGTAATTGTTATACTAAATTTACTATTACATATAGATTTATCAATATGTAATATTAGCGATAGAAACATATTCCAAGTGGTATAGGTATAATATTTTATACCCAGTTTACGTATATGCATCTCTTATGGTTGTTATCCACAATTTTTTTCATATAATAACTTCTGTAATCAACTGTACTGACACCATATTTACTTACCATTTTTTTTTGTCAGAAATCGATTACTAATACTCATTTCTCAATCCATTTTAGAATCTACATACGAAACTTTTAATAAAATCTGACATTTATTAATAAGATTTGATTAGCCATTCAAAATAAACATAAAATGTTTCATAGTTCAAATGATTTCAATAACCATGATCCAATCACTCTAAATCGCCGTGGCATACTTTGTGTCAAAAATACGATTAAGAGTTGCAGCCAATCGAACTCCTCCTTGAGCTAACCGAAAATTTACTATCGGATAACGAGAGAGGAAGTATTCATCTGCAGAGTGCATTTTCATGGTATACTTAGAACAAAATAAGATAAAAGATCATTTTTCATAATTATGAAAACTCCAATGACTTACCATCTAGTACTGAACCTTCAGAGGCACCTTCATAAGCCCACACACATGCATCTTCGGCACTTTCAGATGCATATCTGAAAAACCGACCCATGTTATTAAGCAAGTATATATTGATTAAAAAGCTGAATAAACTCTTCCTAAACTCATGCATGAAAAGAAGAATCATTAATTTTAAAAATCGGCATGAGATTATGCATAAAAAAAAGTTATTTCTTTCCAATTTTTATAAAATATTTGTAACAAAAGCTTTAACAAAATATAAAAAAAAAACGGAGGCATACGTACATAGCTGGGCATGGTATGTCATCGTTACTGCAGTACTCCCAATCTGCTACTTCATTAGCCCATATTTTCTATTTATTAAAAAAAAAAGTGAGAGTGAAGAAAACATAAAACTTCAACAAAAAAAGAAAAAAATAAAATCAGTAGATGCTGAATACAATACCGCGATATCCCTTTGAATTGCATAAACCAAGTCGTCAAAACCCTTATTGAATCTTTCAAATTGTGTTTCAATTATTTTATCATCCCAAACCTGTGCATGATATACTATTAGTGGAGTATTAACGAATCAGGTTGGTGTATGATGAAGGAAACTAAGAATTTGACTAACACGGTGAAGCTTTTGCGTTGTGTTGTACCAAAGAACATTAATTGTATTGCCACCCAGGTCTGACACAAAGCCACAGTGTAGAGGCTGCAAATAGTCATTATAAACTAATTCAGATGAGAGATCATGGTATTTGAATGGGTGTTGACAAGTAATTCAAGAGAACTATAAGAAAGAAAAAAAATATTGAAGTTAAAATAATTTTATATGCAAATAAAAATTTTACTATTTGTTAACTAACGAAAAAAAATCAGTTTTTTATTCTTTTCCGAAATAAATATATTTATATATAAATATAAATACCTGATGGATGTCTCCAATAAAATGAGAAAGGAATATAAGAGCTTCAGTGAGGTTATCTACCATAATGAAGCAAAAATTGTTAGTGTGAAAATAAGAAGTGTTGTGGGTATATAAGATTAGTTTAAAACAAGGGTTTACACTTAGATTCAGTGTTACTTCCGAATTCGAGGAGCTGGTTGGTGTAGTTGGAAATCGCTGCCACAACACATCGATTTTTAAGTCCTGTACTTTGATCTACACAATCTCCTGAATGCTCAAGAACACATTAGTACTGCTACACATTATTTTCCAACATAATTATTAAACATCAACTTACTTATTTGAATAAAAATATCTGATGTCATCATGGTCAGTTTTTTTTTTTTTAAGTATTCTATTTTTGGTCAGATACTTAATAAATTATAAAATTAGCCATGAAAAACAAATAGTTATTTATTTTTCATTATTTTGTTAATTGTTTATCTTTTAAACTTTTCCTTTATTTTTTTATCATAAGAATCAATTTGTTTAGTATGATATTATTATCATTATCATATATGTAGCAAAGTGCATATATTTAGTTTTTTGCACATTTATGTAATATATATTTATATATTAAAATTTTTAACTTATTATATGTTAAAATGTACTTTAAACCTAATTTAATTTTATAGAATTGGTTTCTGAGATTGCCTCCACATATTATTATTAAAAGATTTTATATCTCTTCATACCAAGACTTATTAACTTGTGCGTGTGATATATATATTTGGACACAAATTTTAGCTATCAAATAAAATAGTTGTTAATTCTGATAAAAATAATCATCAAATCTGGTTTTAGTGACTAAATAACAACAAAATAAAAACAATGATTGAATTTAATGACCAATTAATTAAAGATAATTGATATCTAACATTAACTATCAAGTTTTAGTTACTTATACAATTAGATTCTAAATTAGTCTCTACTTTAAGTTAGTAACTAATTTTATTATTTTAAAAACTAATAAATTAGTTTCTAAAATCAATTTTTTTTGTAACGTAGATAATGACCTGATAATCTTAATAACCTTGTTAGGATAGACTTAATCCGATACTATATTAAGAAATGAATTTTTGGTTTAACTCAATTTTACAAAATCTACTATTTTATAAAATAGGTTTGTATTAATTTATAAGCTATTGACCTTTTATTTAATCGATGTGAAATTTTTAACATTAAATATATAACTTTAAAAATATAAAATTATAAAAATAAAAATTAATAATATATCAAATATATTTTAAAGTGAGTTTGAGTTTAATTCATTTTTATAAAAATAAATTGTAAAGTAAAATTATCTTACTTACTATAAATTAGTGTTATTTATAAATATCTTATATATAAAACTAAATATTTATGAGTAATTTGATAATGATCTAAAATGTAATACAAGTTTAGTAAATCAGGCTAAAATATATTTAGTAAAAGTTTAAGTTTAATTTATTTTTCATAAAATCGATTTTCGAATTGCTTTTAGTCGAGACTGAAAGAAGAAAATAACTTACTGGTGTGATCGTAACTGCAAACGAAGTCGGGAGTATCAGCAAAGTGCAAGGCAGTAGACCAAGGAAGCACCTTCCTCATCTCATCTGGCCACGAACACAGGCTAGCCAGCTCATTTTCTGCAGATTCGGGCAACAATTTGCTCACAGCTTCTGCAGCAGCAGTGCTGAGCCGAGCCTAGCAAAATCAAATTTGAACCAAAAGTAAAACGTTAGTGGTAAACTAAATTGAACGTTGGAACACAGCATACACAGAAGATAAAGACAAGAATCTAGGAACCTGAGCAATCTTGCAAACAATGGCATGCCCTTCTCTTCCCCACCCTTCTGCATTTCCAACCAAAAGCATGAATAACAATATGCCCACTAGCTCAATTCTGTAACAACCCATACTTCCCTACTCTTCCACTCCAACCATACATACACACACACATATATATATATATATAATAATAATAATAATAATAATAATGATACATATTCGTTAGGTTTCTCTTATTACATCGAAACACTAAATCTATGATTAGAAATCAAGTTAATGTTGGAATAATTTAAGAGTCATAAGCTTTACATTTCATTTTCTTATAGTTTAATTATTCTAATAAGTAATTCGTTTATGATTGTTGAATTACAAGAGTGACGAAGGTGTGGATCAAAAGTATTTAGCTGGCACCTAAACTATAAAATATATTTCTTAATAATTATATAATGTCAGCTTAAATTACCCTTTGAACACGAATAAATTCATGAAAATGGTTTTTTCAATCACATGTCTTTAACTTCAGATTTTCATTTTTTTTAAAAATATGAACTTTATTCAACCGAGAGCAATGATTCGTTGATATGGGTAAAGAAAATGAAAAAAAAAAAAAAAAAAAAAAAAAAAAGTTCTACAGTCAGTTGTCAGCTTTGAAGAATGTGAAATTTTTGACTTTACATAAATGTTAACAACCCAATTAATATTCATTGAATTTGGGTTCCAAGGTCTCTGGTTCTTTGAGACCTTCATATTGTGGTTCCGATTTGAGTGCAATGTGTAGGAGAAATATTATGTGCTTTAGGTCGACATGTCCGTTGGACAATGTGATAACGTATCCTGCGCGTGCAAAGCATGGAAAATATTATAATCTCTTATTTCTGTCTGCCAAGTTAATGGGAAGATAAAGGAGATAAGAAATGTTCCCTTGCCACGTGAGTGTGAACATTCCCCCATACTCTATCTTTTTCTCAGAATTATTGTAGACAGTCGTTAGGTGAAGAGTATAGAAAAAAAAATTAATAAAAACAAGAAAAATATTATTTTACTATATTTTGGACATAGAGTAAGTGGGTAATTGGTACTGTATTATTTAAATAATTTTTCTCGTAATAAATTTGTCAAATTACATAATTAAAAAAATATTTTTTCTGTATGTCTTATATATGTCTACACGACTAAATAACCAAACATTCAACTTAGTTGATTATTCATTTCTTTTTTCCTTAACCTACTTTTATCTATTCACCTTGTATTTCTTTCTTCAAGACTAAACTACGTGTAACTGTCATTGATTTTAAAAGAAAAAAAAAATACATTACATTTGCAAGAAAAAAAAGTATATGACGTTCTTCTCATATTATATATATATATATATATATATATATATATATATATATATATATATATATATATATATATATTTATATAT
>Ga0209700_103022_pt1 | contig 32999 bp, 18 predicted proteins | sample SiratroredBW_FD_187528 | JGI IMG/M metagenome (GOLD analysis project Ga0209700, IMG submission 187528) | Root nodule microbial communities of legume samples collected from California, USA - Siratro red BW (SPAdes) (version 2) | ecosystem: Host-associated > Plants > Roots > Nodule | place: USA...
ATATATATATATATATATATATATATATATATATATATTATCGACTAATAATACGTAATACATCACCCATTGATCTAAAGTCAAGATCTTATATTTTCTATGAAATAGCTTTATTCCAATTGGTGTAAAAGAAAAAAGAAAAGATTTATTCCATTTAACTAGTATCGTTTAGTATAGTAGTAAACTAACTAACAATTAATATTTATAACATGACGAGAGGTTAGTATGGAAGACATAAATAACTTAGGGGATATACAAATCATAAAAATAATTTAATTCATAAGATATATCAATTTTAAAACAAATGGTTGGGATTCTTTTTACTTTATAATTTTTTATCATCTTTAATTACTTTTTTTTTTCTTTCTCATCATCAAAGCACACACTTTTTATTATATAAATTTAAGGATAAACTTCAATCACAATCACTCTTATCTTAACTCTCTATTTTTCTCTTTATATTTAAGTTGTGTCCTCATTTTTTTTATTTCTCTCTTTGTTTAAACATATCTTAAAACATTATAATTTGTATTATCTAAACTTGTCATGTAGTTATTGATGCGATCTTAGTTCAAGAATCAAAAAATAGAGTTACTATAGAAGTTCAAGAAAAATAAATAAAAAGAAGGAGCTTACAAGAAATTAAAAAAATATATTATAACATTTATTTTAATATCTCTTGTAATTCTTATAATAAAATATAGATTTCTTTCATTAAAGTAGAAAATTAAGACATTTAGTTCGGAAATAAGGCTAGTTCTTAAAAATAAAGATGTCAATCAAACAATGTCTAATATCTTCATATTTCATGTAATGGTCAAGTTAGAAGCACCAATGAAATAAGTCCTAACTTTTATCTTTTTGTTTTCTTTACTTAATTTTTAATAAACTTTTCACACTTAAATAGTCACTTAATTAATTAATCTCATGAGATTCTAAAAGATTGAATTATTCTTGGATTTTTGTAAAATGGCGCAACCTTGAAATGCATATTCATGAATAGGCTTCACATTCCTTCCATGGTTTGAGTTCTTCTTGAGTTCTTTGGGTTTTTCTTCAAGATTTTCTATTTCGAAATGAATTAAATTCATATAAACATAATAAATATGTATTTTAATTGACTTAAAATTTGTTTCAAAACAAAAATAACATTGGTTCTATCTTTCTTAATCATGTTGGATAGATCTTAATTTTTAATTCACAAGTTGAATGTTATCCATATAGAGAAAAATAAAGATATCTATGCAACTGAAATAACTTAAACCTGGTAAATTAATTAAGCGTTACAAAAATAAAAATAAAGTAACACGTGCTTCTTGTAAAAAAATATGTAAATAAATACACTAACCCTAAACTCAACTTAATATGCTAAATTAATTAACCATTAAACCAATAAATATAAAGTAAGCCGTGCTTCTTCTAAAGATATATGTAAATAAATAGACTCCAACTCTCGTAATAATTATAATTAATTAAAGTAATTAAGTTCTCTACGAATTCATTAGAGAAGGATTAAACATACTTTGAGATCGGTTTCACATCAAGATTTTTTTGGTAGATTTAATTTATATTTCTATGCTCTTTTTTGTCCATTCTCTCTTTGAAGATGAATAAATATAAAGTAATGAATATTCTTGCCCTTTATAAACAGGCATTTTTTTTCTTTTAAATATTTAATTTGTCCAGTGTACTGTGTTGTCTTATGTACTTTATTTAGATTAAATGGGCAGCAACTGCATAGCATATATATACTTTTCAGTAAAACAAACTGTTCCAGAAATAATATATGTGTAATTATATTGCTATTTTTCATAGATCCTACTTTAGTAAGTGGAGGAAGATTCGTAAGAAGGTGAAATTATTTAATACCAAGTGATGCATGTGACTATAGAAACATATATATTATTTTGAAGGGTTAGCTTCTGTATATCTTTGCTTCAATAAAATATCTCTTCAAATTTGATACTTTCCGTCCTATATAATGGGATGGTCACTGTACAATACTACCCTTTATTTTAGGGTAGCCTTCTAATCTATATAATGGGAGTATGCATGTCTTAATCTAGAATTTAACTTTTCTATCACTAGAACATAGCATACTAATTTGTTAATCATAATAATAATAATAATAACATTTGAATAATTTGATAAATAATTAAGTGACGGATTTTTAATTAGTTATTATTGGGGGCAAATACAGGAGTACTCTTTGAAAAGTAGGAGTTTCAATTTGATGACTGTTACTTAAATAATGTTACAGATTGGATGAGTAATCTCTCATGTTTTATTTTGTCATCATTTGGTACAAGTCTGGGATATCTGGTGTTAATTGTTGGTGCATCATTCTCATAAACCTTTATTTTCTATACTTCAAAATCTCTTTTCCTTTTACAATCATGCTGCTGCTGCTGCATCACGTGTTTGGCTGCATAATTCTGTAACGAAGCTTTGTTTGAAGTGGTTTTGGATACCAAAAGTTAAGAGTCTCACATTGTCTAATTCTATCTATTTTTACTTGTTTATATATATATATATATATATATATATATATATATATATATATATATATATATATTCATTGAATGTTTTATTTCTAACCACAGCAACTCTATGTGAACTTATTTCATTTTCAAAATTTATTTATATGTTAGATAGAAGACTTTTTCTTTTAAATATCAGTTATCTTTTAACGATGATTATAAATCGTTAGTAACCAATTTTATAATGATGATTAACGTTACTGTTACCACAATTATATTGGTTACAATTATTATTATTTTTATTGATATAATGAAAAAATTATAGCGACAATGCTGGTAATTAAATCTTTGTTCTTTTTCTTGTCGGGATGTGATGCCAATGATATAAGAGTAGTGATAGGTTCACATTACTGTTCAACCATTACTTTCATTTCATATTATTATATATTATTATTTTATTTATTATATAATATTTTATTAGATAAAGGAGGTGTCACAATAGTAGTTACACAGTGAAGAAGGACTCCTACTTTTAACTATAATTACCTATATAATTAAAGTGACAAAACGATAATCATGATAAAAAAATTATTATCACTATTTTCTTTATAACAATTACGAAGGAAGTTATCACTATTTTTCTCTACTTTCGATAACAATTAACCTAAAACCACCGTTAGAAATTTAATATTTCAATATTAAATTAATTACAAAATTGTCATTCACTATCCTCTATTTTAACGACAGTTGATAAGAATTACTGTTGACTTCAAAATTTCAAAATTACGGTTACGTCATTCCAAAAACAATTATTAAGAAATTGTCATTGAAAAGATATTATTATAAAATTCTATAAGAATATAATTTTTTTAACAAAAACATAATCAAAATATTAATTTATGAGTTTTTTATGTTTTACTTAATTAAGTGCAAACTATATATCACATTAAAAACTAATTTCAAATAAAGGAGAGACACAATAAGTATTATTTATTTAAATAACGTAATAAAATATAACTAAAAATGTAAAAAAAAAAAATATTGTGTTTAAATATGTTCAACCGTGTCATTAAGGACTATATATAACTTAAGTTAAAATACAACAAAAAGCTTCTCATAATATCACGAAATAAAAGAATTAAAATATAACAAAAATTAAATACAAAAATATACAAATAAAAGATAAAAGAAAAATATTAAATAAACCTTATGATAAAAGAAAATTTGAATTGAGAGATGCTTAAAAGAAGTAAAGGAAATACAATCTCATGTGTCAACTTCTTACTTTTTAGGTTATATAATTCTTGTTACTCACCTCGAAATCATAAATATCATAAAATCTTTGAAATGTAAGTAAATTAAGTAATACAAGACTTTTTTTTTCATTTTGGATATAATATATAAAATACGACAAACATATACAAATTTAAATAAGAATGTTCATGTCTTTTGAATATTAGTTTGCTTTGTTTGATTTGGTTTCTTACTAATCAAATAAACAAAGACCAGATAAAACTCAACATAAAAAAAAAAGTTAGATTTGCTAGCATTCATAGTCATGATATTCGAAATCATTAGGTAAAGATTGAATGGATTAAATTTTGAATCTTAGTTAAATTTTAATTTATTATAAAAAGTATAAATCATTTGGTCTTTATCAAATGATTCCGAATTGTTTGAAAGCATGTTAAATTGAATGCAAGAAACTATATCCCAAAACATAACATGCAAATCAAAGTTTCAAAACTTAACATAAGTTGGTAAATGCTAAAGGTTAAATGAACAAAGTGTAGGAGAACCAATCTCAGTTTTGGAAAGAATGGGAAACACGTGGGAACTGAAAAATGAGTGAGATTACATTTTGAAAAGAGTAAAAAAAAAATGGTTTACCTCATCAACGTAACACACTACAAGACAACAACACTTTATTGCATTGTCTTCGTCAAATGCCAACCAAATCCAGAACGTGGATCACCTTTTCCTTTGTTGTTTCTTTGCTTGGACGAAATGGTTGAAACAAGAATTTTTTTAAAAAGAATAAGAAATATACATCCAAATCAGTTAAAAGGTTTTGCACAATATAATTGAAAACAAATTTTATATATATGATTAAAGTCAAGTTAAATTGTTTGTTACTCGATTAATTTTTTTTTTTGTAATTTAAAGAGAAACCAAGAAATAAAAATAAATTTGAATGTATCCACTTGAGTCGGCCAAGTCGAAAGAGTGTGGAATATAGGATGTCATAAATTTTAAATAAGTTATTTCTTTCTTATTTTAAGGGCAACTAAGAAATAAAAAATAATATAAATATGATCATTGTACATTAAAAAATATAATATGTTGATTAAATTTATTAATATTTGGATTAACTCATAATCTAATTAGCAGTTTGAGTTTGAACAGAAATAGTATGGAAATAAATAATTACTGTAATCACAGTGCTGCGAGTCAAGACAAAAAAGAAATACTATTAAATAACTTTCATAACTCTTCTACCACCATTGAAGCCCTAAATCATAGAAGATCCCTTTTTTTTTTTTTTTTTTTTTTTTTTTTTTTTTTTCTTGTTCTTCTCTGTTTGGTCAAACATCCATCTATACCTTTTGATTTTCTTGCTCTTACTCTTCGTGTGTGGATCATTGTAATTTGTTGTTGTATTTTTTTTTTCTCTTGTCCCACACAAGCACACCCTTTGGTCTTTTTAACACCATCATTGTGTTCATAGCAAAGAGCAACTGGGTCCAGCTACTCCCTCATGGAACATGGTGGGCAAAGACTAATAGATCAATCTAATTGTTGAGTCATTTTAATTCACATTCAAATTTAATTTTCAATAAACAAACGGAACAAGCTCATGGATAGATGATGAACCACACAGGCACAAAAGATGGTGTTGGTACAAATGGAAAGCTTGCAGTGATGTGAATGCTAGTGATGATCAAACTCTTCATAGTCAAAAGTCTTCAACTTGCCATCGGAATGACTAAAAAAAGTGTCATAGTCTTGTCCACTGAATCAAATCATATGACCTAAAAAAGTAAGATTATGAACCTCTTTTAATAACACAATCAGTATCAAATGGAATTTCTAGAATAAAAAACCTTTTTTTTAAATAATAATAATAATAACAATATCCATAAAAATATAATGAATTGACTTATTTTTCGGAGGCAACAAAGAAGCTATAGCACCATCCCTGACCAAAATTAGCAATATTTTAAGGGATTAAAAGAGGCTAAATTGTAAATTTGTCCCCTTTCAAATTTTGATTCTAATGGTTTTAAAAAGATTAAGTAATAAGCTGTCTTTTATTAAGTGATAATAAATGTCAATGATCAATGTTGAATGTAACAATTCTATTTTTCAAATTGATGACTTGAATTAGAGTAACTTATTTATTTATGAAATTAATTTGATTAGAATTAAATAATTTAAAGTAAACCTACTTAAATATTTTTTATCAATATTTTCCTCCAAATATTTAAACAAACTTAGCCTTACTCATTAATCATAAAAGAAAGATAAATTTATCCTTGAAAATGATAATATTAGGGACTAAGAAACAATTTGTGTTCTAAATATTCATCCTTTTATCTAAAAAACAGTTTGATACTATTTTTTATATTGTAGAAAGTTTCAAAAGACATGAAAATGTATCTTCTAGTTAAACTTTACATGTACAAAGATGGCTTAAGCAAAGAAAAAATAATTAATGCATATATGCAAATTTTCATATATTTTACACCTTATGATGAGTTTTCTCTCTCAGCATTTTGGTGTCATTTTTCTATCTTTCAATTCTCACCTGTTAAAATAACAGATAAGTTTATCAAACTTTAAAATGAATTATCTTAAAATATTATAAGTAATTTAAACAAAATATTTATTTAAGAAGCAGAGATAATTTGGTTATTAAATTAACATAAGTGGGAAAAAGGTATATTTTAAAATAAATATATTAAATAAACACATAAAAAAGTTAAAATATGTTTATTTTGTTAAATAAATACTTTTAAGAAAAAGAAAACCATAAACAAACTCATTCACACTTAATTGGGAATTTTGCAAATTACACATAAGACCAGTTTATCCGTACAGACTAATAAGAAGACAAATGAAAAAGAATAAACGACTTTCTTTATTATTAAATTAACTTATATTCTAAACTAATTTATAAAAATTAGATTTCATAGTTTTTCTAAATTTTGTTTAATGCAAAATTAAAGAATGAACAACTCGCTATCGCAATTAATAAATCAATCTCATGTTGAAATTGAAAGGTGACTTAAAAAAATCTGCAAAATAAAAATTCTTAATTTGTTTATACTCAACCGTATAGTTATAAATTGTTTGGCTATTTATTAATTATTTTTTAACATAAAAAATTACTTTTGCTTTGAACTGTCATTATCGACTCTTTGCATGCTTCTTCATTACTGTGATAACATGTGCTCTTCTTCTTCTTCTTCTTCTTCTTCTTCTCTTTTCTCTGCTTCTCTTTATTTATCCATAAGATATTAAAAAAACATAAAAGGGCTGTTCAACAAAAATGCTTCTTACACTTTTGCTTTTTTCGGATCCTTTACGGTGGAAATTAGATTCCGCCACTTTTTTTATTTTTATTTTAATAATAGTCTTCAATTTAACCTAAAAACATATTATGAAATTAAGCAAAAGTGACGTCAGACACATCACACGCTGACGTCAGAACACCACTTAACAAATTGGGGTTCAATTTTCAATCTTTCTTTAATATACCTAGTGTTTAGCCTATTAAGAACCCAATTAAAATACTTTTTGCTAGTTACACTTACCTAAATTTCTATTTACAGTCCTCTTTTCTTTATTTTTATTTAATTATCAAATGTAGAATCGTTTATATAGAAAATGTATGAACTCTATTATTTTCACCCTACTTTTGTTGTCCTCTCAATTCTTTTTGTCCATTCTCTATTTTTTACGTAAATACTTTTTCTATTAAAAGTATGTAAAATTTACTTTAATTTTGCTTCATTGCGATTGTATTAAACTTTAACTTAATTTTGTTCATGGAAAAATATGTGTTTATCAAGTTATTGATTTGTATTCACAAAATTAAGATATATTTCATTATTTTTGCCATTTTTGAAAAATAAATTCCGAAAGAGTTCCACAAAATAACGTTCGATGAAGGTTCCAGAATTTTTTTGAAACGTTCTCAATGATTACGTGTTATTTTTTAAAAATTAAAAAAAGAGGATAAAAGTAAGTTTAAATAATGAGTTGATTAGTTATGTTATGAGGTTGAGTTATGGCTGTTTATCTATAGTTGGAGAAGAAAAAAATAGAAGCTACAAATTGAATTGGACCACTAATCTATCATTAATATAAGGAGAATGAGGTGACATTTTCAGTCGACTAACTATAGTTGATATCTGCACTCCCTTATTAAAATTGTCAACCCACATCCTATCGGGTCAGTGAAAATAATTAGGGACTCCAACTCCAAATAACTAAGTTAGTTCCTTCTTGCACCCCATCAATTATTTTCTGCTGAGAATGGTAGTTGCTTTTCTGCACCCATCAACTATTTCCTGCAACCCACTAATGAGAGGAAAGGACAAAAAGTACTCTTATCGGTAATATAAGAGGGATTAGGATTTTGGATAATTGCTTGGTTCGTCGGAGGTAGTGTGGTTAGTCATCAAAGGTAGTGCAACATTGTCGGCGTTGATCATTGGTTTCCTATGTCATGTGGTCTCCTCTTATTGCTAAGTTGTAAAATTTGATTTGAGTTTGATTTAAGATTCATTTAGGTTGGATTTTAGCGAAGAAGATATGCTTTGATTAGGGGTGTTTGCTGTTGTTGGGCAGTTGAGGTGCGACAGTCTATGGTGGTCTACGGCGTCACTGTGCGTAAGTGCAAAGTTTTTTTTTTTTTTTTTTCTTTCCAGAAAGGAGATTATGAAAATTTTACAAAATTCCATTTTCGTAGAACCATTTCGTGGGCCAAAAAAATGACTTACGGAAAAGCAATTCTTGAAAATGTTTCTAGAATGGGTTTTTCGGAACATGTTTTATCTCTTTTTCAAAAACATATTTTGGAAACCCCGTTTCGAAAATATGTTTCGAAATTGCTTATCTGTAAGCCAATTATTTTTTTTCTATTTAGAATTGCATAATATGGTTGATTGATGTAAATGAAACATGATCACAGTGAGGACTAGAATAGGAGGTTCATAGACGGAGCGTATACACCCACTGCATTGGTTAGGCTTAGGGAGTGTGGTGGTCCTTATAACTTGGATGGAGACCATGAAGTTGAAGAACATGTAGCGGAAGAGGTGAATGTGGTGGAGGATGAAGGTTATCATGGAGGACCAATAGATAGGTTCTTACTTGTGAGATTTGAAGACTACATTGCTAGGCAATTGTGAATGGTGTGGTAACTTATGTGAAGGTTGATTTATGTCATTTTCGGCATTAGCTTTTATGATTTGAAATGCATTTGTTGTTGTAGGATAGTAGTGAGTTAAAGTTGGTGTCTCATGGAAAAAAGATGAGTAAATTGGATTTTCTACATGAAAGAATACAACCAGGAGTGAATTATTTGGTTTAAGATGATAGTTGACTCGAGCTAGTTAAGAAACTACAGAAAAAGGATTGTTGTCTGCTTTTGTAGAGAAGTGGCACGTGGAAACAAACTCATTTCATTTATCTATCAGAAAGATGACTATCATATTAGATGATGTGTATAGAGCACCTGCTGATTGTCGGCTAATTTTTTATGTACCTTACATTAGATGTGTATTGGTTGAGGCTATTCGGGTTGAACGTGAAGATGCCTCCATAGAAACAAGACATTATAGGGGTGGTCATGTACGATTGAGCTGGTTGAGAAACATTTAGAAGAATGCATGCAACAAATGACAATGGATAGTAGTTGCTCGTGTGTATTTGCTCCACCTAGTTGGATGTATTATCTTCATAGATAAGAGTGTCATCTTTGTTGGTGTGACCTACTTGGGCAATTTTGTTGATGTGAGGGTTACCGGAGGTTATTCATAGGAACTAGTAGCTTTTGACATACATGTATGAGCAGTTGGGATATGTCAATTATACATCTACCAGGCAGCTAGCTGGGTATGCGACGTTGTTATAGGTTAGTTTCAAAATCCATTCATTTCAATTTCAAATTACACAATGTCATTTTATATTTTATTTTGATTGGATTCGATATAATTTTGTATAGGCCTGGATTTATGAGTATTTTCCAAGCATAGGATATAGACCGGTGCATCCAAATTACATGTGACTGATGACTTAGTCAACAAGTGACCTAGTCAACAGGTGACTGGTGACCTGGTGACCACTTCATTAACAGGTGATTGTGGCTTGGTGACTACTTGGTTAATAGGTAACCTAGGTGATTAGTGACCTTGTGACCCAGTGACCTAGTGACCTGATGACCTAGTCAACATGTGGCAACCGATGACATGGTCAACTGGTAAACAAACAACTTCAAATACTTGAACACAATGTTGAAATCCTTTTACATGATTACAATTCACAACAGATCTCCAAGCCTCCATCACTTCCCATGCCTTTATTGGATGCACTAACATTTTACACTTTGCTTTCATATTTTTATAAATGTAAAAGCGACATAGAAGATTAGAAGCTTCAGGAAACACAACTTTTTGCATTCATGATATCAATATATCTATCACTAACTATAGGGTATGAATCAACCCTAATAAACAACCTTTTAAGTAACTTAAGGGTCCATACAAAGTTATTTTCATATTTAGATGCAATTAAAACAATTGCAACAGAGAAGGTCGACCTCGTTGAGGTAACACCAACAACCTCAAGTAAGGAGATCTTGTACCTAAGTAATATCATCAATTGTTGTATTTCAATTCTATGATCTCGTTATGATCTTTAATTCACAGTAATGATATTATAAACTTGCTTTATAGTAGTCACATTCTTATCATTACGCTCCTTTATTGTTGGCAAAATATTTCTACACTTCATTGAACTCTGTGTCATATTAACAAGTGTAAACTTCTCATTATGTGTTAACCTACTAGCATATAGATGACCTACCAATGTATTTGTCAAGTCATGATTAGAGAGACACAAAGTAATTTCACAATCCATCCTTTAATACCTTTTATTAGTTTCTCCTGCAATCTAAAAGAATAATCACATTTCCTACTTTCACTACTCTGTAAGTCTCTTTTATATCGTTTGGATTTACTTCGACTTTCATAACCTAATAATACATATATCTTTCTTTTTAATTGATCATTTGATGTATTCGATCTTAATATAACAATAACAAAATTCGAACCCATAAAAAACTTTATTTGTCCACTCCAAGATTCGTCTCAAGAGACAAATACCTACAAAAATTAGTTATAACTTTATATTTTATTCACTAAATAATCTAATATATTGTAGATTTGTGCCAAAAAGCTTTACATCGTTTCTAAATACATCCGTACATTCATGACCCTATATTCATTATATAATCGGTAAAACTAGTCTATATTAGCGTAATCCAAGATACCCCCATCAACCTCATCTAATATCCCTTTCAAAATTCTAGATCCATGATATTTCTGAAAAAAGTTTAGTTCAAATTAAACATAAAATATCACAACATAATACATCTCGGAAAGTCAAGTCTAAAATTAAAAAAAAAAAAAAGTTTAGAATTCAAAATCCAAAATCCAAAATTAAAATTTAAGAGTTAAATTTTCATTCCAGAAACCATATTACAATTCTATAGAATAATGTTTATAGAATAAAAATTTGACTTTCAAAATTACATTTTTAGAATTTTTAGAATAGTAATCACTTCTTTTTTTAAAAGATTACACTTTTAGATTACATTTTTCAGAATTCTACTATCCTATAAATTATGTTCTGAAAGTCATTCTTTATTCCAAAAACACCTTCTGGAATGCATATTTCATAAATCTCTTCAAGACTCCAATTTTTGGAAACTACATCTTCACCATTTCTGCTACCATTACAAAAAGAAATCGACCCTTTATACCAAAAACCAAGCAATCCCATGCCTCCACCACCCGCCTTCAGCCAGCACCACCAAGGTGTCTTTCATGAAGCTCTTCCATGTGAAATAAATCTTGCAAGGGCAAATTTGGTATTTCGAATTTGTGGGGTGCAATTCAAATTGAGGGGATGCAAGAAGCAATTGCCTCTACAAAATCATTACCTCACTTACACGTGTGGACGTGACCGTTGAATTTAATTCAAATTTATAAATTGTACGAGTGCTTTTTGTCTCTTCGAACAATAAAGTTTTGACATAATTACATACAATTTTTGTTGTGCAGATGCAAATCCCCATGGAGAGATTTCATCATTAGCAATACTATAAATCATCTTCAGCTCAAATTCGAGTCTCTAACCGATAAGAAGACTTTCACATTCAAAAGTACATTTCTTTTTCTTCAAATTTTGCAAGCCCGGGATCAAAGCGAGGAGGGGCTCAATTTACATGAAACTAAACAAAATTGAGTTGTCGCTACAACGTTACAACATAAGACGCACACAAAATTAACGTTATGGAGGTGAAGAGCAATGTTCTTGAATAAACAAACACAGCCCAACAAAACCCGACCCAGAATCCATTTTTGACAAGTTGTCAAGGTGATGCCGGAAAGATAGAAGAAGAGGTTTTGCGATTACGAGAATTGGAAGAAGACTCATCATGAGCACACATGACACAAGCAAACAACATTTTTAGGATCCTCTTTAGAACTTGACCCCTTTGAGGGATCAATCTGGGTGGTGAATTTGGTGCAGCCATATGTTTCAAAAAGTGGTGATTGGAAAATGAAGATTGAATGGGAAGTGAAAAGTGAAGGGTGATGAGTGCCGACGTTGATATAAATAGGATGTGTTTGGACCGCGTGAACCGAGTAGGATTGTGCGCGTATCGAGGTTTTTATTCTCAGTTGAAATTATATATAAGTTATTGAGAAGAGAAGACTCATTCCAAAGGTAGAAAGAATTGGTTAGGGTAAGCCAATTGAGCTAAAAGTTTAAGGTACAATAGCTGAACGCTAAGTTCTGTTTGGGCAATATTTGAATGGGTCTGTGCTTCGTGTTCGAGGCCTCAGGGTACAATCAACAAGTCCAAACACGGTGCTTTTATGATCTAGAAATTAAAGGATTTGAGAAGCCAAAAGGAATCTAGACAGTACTTGGTTTGAACAAGTCATGCACATGCCTTCCTTTCTTATATTTACTACTTCTACTTTCAATTATAGTTTTAATTTATGTATAAGTTGCTACTTTTGTCTTGTATTACTAGAAAAATTACATATTTATGTACCCAAAATACTAAATAACACTTGAGAGTAAAAAGTATAAATTTTAGATATGTTATTTTATTATTTAATAAGAAAAAAAACTAAATGAAGATATATTTGATGGGTATTCATGTTTTAAAGGGTGTTGTTGTCTTTTTCAAGTCGAGTGTTTGTCATTGTCGTATTTTTTGAATTTTTTTTTACTGTTTGACTAAAAGTTTAGATCTCTAGTGTTGCAGTGGGATGTTATTTGGAAGATAGCATCTATTTCAACAACCAAATTAATCGCCATGATGGGTAAGCACCAGCTGGCGTAGGTCCATTATAGAATTTTCACTAAACTCAGAAAATAAAAGTGAAAAGGGTCACTGGAAATGTGCGCGAATACAATATACAAGGTTGCCTATAGATATTGATTATTTAGAGTCTGTTCTTATCGAAGCCGAGGTTAACATGTTTTATGGGTTGACTCAGGTGTTGGCTTAATCTAGCTTTGTTCGAATTAATTCTTCATCAAAATGGTTGTCAAGCTATAAAAAAGTATTGAGTAGAGATTTACATACAGATTTTTTTTTAACATTTAAATTAATAATAATTTCGAGACATGTATCAAAAAATATTTAAAAAGTAGGATTGAGATTGAGGGAGTATTCTTTAAAAAATAAAACTATATTTATAAGTTTTTTTTGACCTAATTAATATTCAAATACAAATCATTATTAGGTATTGTATTGTTATGATGTAACAATTATTTGGTTATGATATCACTACAAGTCCTACATGCACCTGCAGAACTAAACTTACCACTAAATCAGAACAACATTGTTGTCATAATATAATTATTAACATTTTTATTATAATTATTTTTATTATTATTGTAATTATAATTTCTATAATTAATAATAATACTAATATTAACATTATTAATAATATTAATAATAATAATGAAAATATTACTAATAATAACATTAATAATAACAACAATAATATTTTGTTAATAATATTATTAATCATAACAACAATTTTATTTAAATACAAATAATATTAATAATATCTAGTAATAATATTATTAATAATATTTATAATAATAACAATAATAATAACAATACTATTAATAATATAGTAATAATATCAACAGTAATAATAACATAATAATATCAATAGTATTATTAATTTCATTATATTAGCAATAATAATAATATTGATAATAATAATAATATTAGCATTTATAATAATAATAATGTAATAGTAATAATATTAATAATAATAACAATAAATATGTTAATATTAATAATAATATTATTAGTTTTAATGATAATAATTTTAATAATAATAATAATATTAATAATACTATTATAATAATAATATATTAAAAATAATAATATAAATATTTGTATATGAATTTATATAAGAATTTAATTTTTATGTAATAAGTCTGGATACAAATTCATTGTAATTTCATATAATGTTGATTCTTAATATAAATTATATTATATATAAATTTACATACGGATTAAATCCGTATGTAATATCCTAGACAAAAAATTTGTATGTAATTTCGTATGTAATGTTGATTCTTAATATAGATTATATTACATATGAATTTACGTACAGATTAAATCCGTATGTAATATCTTGGATGCAAATCCGTATGTAATTTTGATTTTATACAAGAATTTGAATCCGTAGATAATTCCGTATGTAATGATGATGTTACATATGGATATAAATCCGTAGATAAAATTTTGTATATAATACAAATTTTACATACGGATTTTCATCCATATGTAATTTCTGTAGATAATTTGAGTTTTTTTTGTAGTGTATAAACACCTCTTAGACACTTACTTGTAAATCAATTGTTGTTCCAAGACTTAGTAGGAAGATTTATTGAATTTTTCATGGACATATACTGTGAACAAAACTTAATAACTTCTTCTGTAGTGTATATCTCAATAATAGAAGTTCTCAAACGATATTGATGTTTTACATGTCCTTTCAAAATCTTTATATTTCATTCAAATAGATATATCCTGAAGCTGGCTCTAGAAAGGAAGTTGAATGGAGTCTGAACTCAAATTACGAAATATAAATAATTCAAAGATATTTAAAATAAAGTCTAAAAATATAAAATCGAAGGTGTAAGGGAGAGAAAAAGTAGACACAAAATTATATTGATTCATCCTATAACCAAACTGTTTAAGAGATTTCACTAAATGAGTTTCAATGCCTCTCTAGAAACGAGTATTCTCCACCTCTGGGTAACAACTATTATAACCTCTCAAAGATGACAAGTATTCAAACCATTTTAAGTGACAATTATTCTAACCTTTCTAGGTGACAAGTATTCTAACTTCTCTAGGTGCTTAAGTATTCTAATCTCTCCAGGTTCATTAATAATTGTCTTTCACTTTGTAATGTGAGAAGCCACATTCAACAAGTCTTTTCAAATTTTCAAACTCTTTCCATATAACATGTAATCAGGAGGGCATACATGTATCTTTTTATACTACATGTCCATTAGATAAAATATCTTCTTCGTCTTATAATTACGATTGGGTCTTGTATTTCCTTCTAGAAACATTTCTCTCAACAATTGAAGCAATTTCATGAAGCTTTTATTAGTTTGCCCATTAATTATCAATATAATAACTTATTGATTTACATACAAATTTTTATCCATAAATAAATTTAACATTACTTACAGATTTATTTTATATAGATTTTATCTACGAATTTTACTTACGAAAAAATTTATAGATAATTACATACGGATAAAAATTCGTGAATAATTACATAAGTAATTACAAACAAATAGAATATCTTTAGTTTAACACATGTATTAATTCCTCTCTAGGCATAGAACTGGATACCATTACTCTAAATATTGTGATCAATAGTCTTTGGCGCTTAAAGTTGTTTCTTTTGGGTTCTCTGCCTTGGGGACCATGTTAAAACTGGGTTTGGAGCCCATTTTGATGACTTTTTCACCACTCTCATATAAGTGTTCAAGAAGAGAGAAAGAAAGATCTAAGAATACAGATTTATACTGGTTCACCCTTCCTCAAAGGCTACGTGCAGTCCTTTGTCAACTAGCAAAGAGTTCCACTAAAGAAGATCACCAAGATCAGTTTTACACAAAACACAACACTTGTAACCCGCAAGCAACCACTATTCCCAGCAGCAAACAACCTATTGCACTTTATAGTAGTTGTTCAACTAATGCAAAACCTACTGCACTAAACCAATTACAATTACAAATCCTATTTAAATTGTAACAACATACTCTCAGTACAAAGATGATCAATAATAGAACAATGACAACAATAATTATATTCAACAGATTACAAATTGAATAAGAACAGAGTAGAACACTTAGCCTTAGATTAAAATCAGATTTACACGAATTCACATCCAAAGCAAGGCTCTAAGATTAGTGTTCTTGAGGATTTTATTAATGGAAGTCGATTGCCAAAAAGATCTCAAGGTGTTCACACGTTTTCTCTCTTATCAAAATAACAATTTTTTGCTCAAAATGTCTTAGATTTTATGAAATCATGTGTTTTCCCTTTATATAAGAAATCTGGTTATTAATCTTCTCAAAACTTCAATCAATTGTATAAGTCGTTCAATCGATTGAATTTTCTGTGACTTTGAAAAAAATTCATCAAGTTCAGATTTTGAAAACAATTTACTGAATTCCTTTCTGAAATAGTTTTCCAAAATCTGAATCAACCTTATTTAAAACCTTTTAATAATTTGTTTAAGCAAAATCAATTTTGGAGCTTACTTTGAATTATATATCATGCAACTTATGATTTTAAACCAAAATCAAACTCTCACACACACATTCTATGAGTTTTCATGCAATCCATGTTGCTAGCTATGATCCATTGTAGACTTCATTCTTTTGTTGGTTCCATCAAATCATATAACAACTCTTGGTGCTAACAGATTCTTCTTCTATCTTCTTCTTATACATTCCTCTTCTACCTCCTTCTTATACTTTTCTCTTCTACATTCTTCTTCTTCTATCTTCTTTTTTTGCCTTCTTCGTCTTCCACCTTCTTCTTGTACCTTCTTCTTCTTCTTCTTCTTCTTCTTCTTCTGTATATGCTTGTTCCACGTTCTTCTTCTATGTTTTTCTACTTCTGCCTTCTTTTAACTTCTTCCTCTACATTCTTCTTCCTTCCTCTTCTACCTTCTTCTTCCGTTTTCTTTTTTAACTTCTTCTTCTACATTCTTCTACCTTCTTTCCTTACCTTTTATTTCCATGTTCTTGTTCCACCCTCTTCTTCTACCTTCTACATTTACCTTCTTCTAATTTCTTTTTCTTCTACCTTCTTCTTCTAGTTTGTTTTACCTTCTTTTATCTTCTTCTTCTACCTTCTTCCTCTTCTAGCTTCTTCTTATACCATTTTATTCTGCATTCTTCTTCTACCTTCTTCTTCTTCTACAATCTTCGTCCACGTTCTTTTTTCTAGTTTCTCCTTCTACCTTCTTCTTTCACAGTCTTCTTCTACAACTTTCTTCTTCTGCACTCTTCCTCCTCTACCTTACTTTTTTGTCTTCTTCTTCCACGTTCTTCTTATTCCTTATTCTTCTAGCTTCTTCTACATTCTTTTTTCACGTTCTTTTTCTACCTTCATCGTCTTCTACTGTCTTCTTCTAACTTCTTCTTCTTCTACATTCTTCTATCTTCTTTTTTCATATACTTCTTCTACATTCTTATACTTCCACCTTCTTATTCTACCTTATTATTAACTTTTTCTACTTTTTTCTACCATTCTTCTTCTAGCTTTTTCTTATTCTACGTACTTCTTCTACCTTCTTCTTCTAGCTTCTTCTTTTACCTTCTTCTTCTAGCTCCTTCTACTACCTTCTTCTTCTACTTCTTCTATGACCTTCTTTTACATTCTTCTATGTTATTTTAACTTCTTTCTCTACCTTCTTCTCCTTCTACCTTTTTCTTCATTCTTATTCTAACTTTTTCTTCTATAGTCTTCTATCATCTTCTTCCATGTTTTTCTTCTATCTTTTATCTACTTACTTCATCTACCTTTATCTTGTACATTCTTCTTCTTTTACCTTCTTCTACCCATTGCTTTTCTACCTTCTTATTCTACCGTCTTTTTCTTCTTTTTCTAACTTTTTCTTCTACCTTCTTCTTTTATCTTCTTGTTCTACCTTTGTCCTCTTCTACCTTCTTTGTCTACCTTCTTCTTCTACCTCATTCTTCTACCTTCTTCTTATACTACCTTTTTATTTTAACTTCGTCTTCAACATTTTCCTTCTATCTTCTTCTTATACCTTATTCTACTTTCTTTTTCAATCTTCTTCTTCTACCTCTTCTTCTAACTTTTTTCTTCTACCTTCTTCTTCCTTCATCTTCTACCCTCTTCCTCTTCTACCTACTTTTTCCGCCTTTTCCTTCTACTTAGTTCTTCTTCCACCATCTTCTTCTACCTTTTTCTTCTACCTTTTTCCTCTTCTACCTTTTTCTTTTCTTCTGTCTTTTTCTTATTTTACCTTTTTCATTTACCTTCTTCTTCCACATTTTTCTTTTACCTTTTCTTCTTCTACCTTCTTATTCTACCTTATTCTTCTTTTAACTTTTTCTTCTACCTTCTCCTTATAACTTTTTCTTATTCTTCTACCTTCCTCCTCTATCTTCTTCTTCATTTACCTTCTTACTTTACCTTCTTATTCTACCTTCTTCCACGTTCTTTTTCTACCCTCTTCTTCTTCCATGTTCTTCTTCTATCTTCTTCTTCTACCTTCTTCTTCCCAGTTCTTCCTTTAGCTCCTTCTTCTACCTTCTTGTCTATGTTCTTCTATTTTCCTTTTGTTCTACCTTCTTTAACATTTTTTTATCTAACTTCTTCTTCTACCTTTTTCTACTTTCTTCCTCTTCTACCTTATTCTTTTACCTTTTTTCTTTTTCCTTCTTCTTCCACGTCCTTCTTCTACCGTCTTATTCTATTTCTATTGTCTTGTTCTACCCTTTTCTTCCACCTTCTTCTTCTATCTCCTTCTTTTGGCTTCTTTTACCTTCTTCTACACTCGTCTTTTTCTATGTTCTTATTATTCCACCTGATAAATTTTTTTAGTTTTGAATATTTTATATGTTATTCTATATCAGTATGATTTTAGTAATTATTAAGTTTTAAACTATTTCTTGTGGTTTTATAACATTAAGAAGTAAAAGAATTTTAATAAGTATCATTACATTAAAACTAGAACAAGTTTTCCCTCCAAACACACCAAAGTAGAAATAACTTGTTTATATCATATTTAATCAATAAGGAAAATATAATTTATGATAATATGTTTTGCATTTTCTTCTTATTTAAGAAAATGTTTCTTCTTATTTAAGAAAATGACCCCAATATGTAAATAAAGACATAAAGAGCTGAAGATAAATTTAGTAGTTCTATGCCATCAATATTTGAAGGAAAATCATATTATGTAATCATATGAAGAGGAAGATTGTTCTGCAATGATTATTCTAAACATCTACAAACCAAGATGAAGACTAATGTCAAAAAAGAAGATAGTATAATAGAAGAAGATAAATAGAAAGAAATTAAAGAAAAAAAAAAACAGAATAGAAAATTTTACTTTATTAATTTAAAATTAAAATTGTAAAATAAGAGAGAGAAAAATGTTAACTTGTTTTAATTTGATTGTACTTTAGTGCGTGAATCAACCGTCTCTGTGAAAGAGAAAAAAGTTATTTAATAAATAAATTTAAAAATAAAAATAATAAAAATATTATTAAAAATTCATAATTTTGTTTTCATTAAATTGGGAAATACAATCGGTTGTGTATTTTGTTTGTCAGCATAAGTATTGATATTTTATAGACATTTATCTCTCGCTTAAAGAAGTACGTTTCTTGAAAAATAAATTACAGTCTATATTATCATTCAAATTTTTAATGTAACCTACTTATACTTTGCGTAAGTTTATTAAGTACTGCTTTATTTACAATAAAATGCATAGCAAGAAATGAACCAAACTGGCAATTTTACTAAAATTTCAACTGATGATTTTGTTAATAAAATATTGGAAAAGAACCATAAGAAAAAGCTAATTTTTTCACAGATTTTAAAATTTTTATATATAATGTTATTGGAGGAAAAAAAAATGAAAAGCACGGAAATTCATTGAGAAGAAACATTATCCACTCAGAGAGATGGATGGAAAATAAAAAGCAAAGGTAATATTAAAAAATCCATAAATAAAATTAAAATAATATTATAAAAAATTTAAAAATCTTAAAACTTTGTTTTAGAATAAGGACGATGTTCACACTTTCAGTAATCTCGTAAGTTTTTCTTTTTCCCATCCAATATCAAACAAGTTTTCAAATTTTCACTTATTTTGAAATCAAAAATCTTGAACGGTTTTTCAATATCCAGAATTTTTCATTGATTTCCAAATCAAAACCAGAATCTGGAACTTGCTTCCTCAATTTTCTTAATATCAAACCTTAGTTCTCGTTCTCGTTGAACATTTGTTTTTCTTTCCTTTGAGAGACATTTGGAACTAACCCTACAGGAGCATCCTAAAAATGTAAGTTGCTTAGGACAACAAGAACTTCGCAGTGTTGCATTTTAATCTAATTCAAATGATTTAGTAGTGCTGGGCTCCGTTCCTCAATTTTTGATTCGACTAAAAATCATTGTTTACATTCAAATCTCTGGACATTAAGAAATGTCATACTTGTTTAGATCCCAATGAAGGAAGAATATAATCCCCTAGACATATTTCAAATAAAATTTAACATCTTTTGTATGGTTTTTAATTATGTTAGCATAATATAATTTTAATTTGAGATGTATACATTACCATAATGATAAAAAATATTTTTAATAATTATTACAGCAAATTAAAGTCGCCCAAATGCATCTAAATGGTGGCTGTCTTTTTCTTCTGGCAAGCTAGTCAAATAATAATAAGCATGCTAGCTATGAAATATTAACAGGTAAGAAATATTAATAAGTAAAATAATATTCATTGCATCTTTCCTTCTCCAAGATCAAAGTAACCTAAGCATATCCGTTTCACTCTTTTCTTTTCCCGGGCTGCTACTGTAGAGGGTGAAATGGATATAATAAGAGAAAGCTTCATGTGTGGTCAATTGAGCTTGAAACCGTCGAAACACTGAGTCCCCTTTCCCTTATTATTGAAGGAGTGGAGAATAGTGCAGTGGGCCTCGTTGAAGGAGTGGGATCGACGAATAGGTATGCTCTGTTGGCTAGATTCTTCAGCACAACGAATCTCGGCCTCTCTGAAAGTCTGGGAGCCTGATCCGAATTTATTGAAGGAATGTCCAATTGCAGGACTCTTGATAGTGGTGTGGGTGAAATCTTGTGACCTTTCTTTGAAGTTGTTGAAGGAGTGAAGGTTGGGGAGGAGGGAAATGGTGGTGGTGGTCACAGAAGGGGTGGAGACACCGTTGGTTGCGCCACGCTTGTCCTTGCTTCCACATGCCATGCTGTCTAATAGCTTGGTTCTGTATGGGTATGGGTTTTCTTAATGGCAGATTGTGCAGTTCTGTTCTATGGGAGAGGAGGAAGGAGAATGAAATGAATAAATACAAAGGTAAAAGTGATTAGGACCACTTGAGGCCGCACGATCAAAGTATTTAGCCGCCATTTTCTACTAGCGTGTCTGTGTTTGTCGTGTCTGTGTTTGTCCACTTTATCTATGTTCGTCGAATTTTGTTCATTTTGAGTATTAACACGCTCAAACATGAATCTAACGTAGAAATTAATATTAGAATAAGAAATTGATTTTAAAATTAATTTTATCTTTTTATTATTTAATTAATTTTAAAATAATTTATAAAATTAAAAAGAATATTAAAAATTTAGAATTTTTAAATTAAATTTAATTAATTATCAAAGAACAAATCCGATAAAAAAAGACTTTAAACATTAAGACATAATATTATAATATTATAAATAAGTTTATTTTCTTGATAATCAAATAAATAAATAAATAAATATATATATATATATATATATATATATTAGTTTTAATTTTACATAAACATTTATAAATACATCAATTAATTAGAAGAGGTTAATCAAACTATTTTATATGATATATTATTTCCAGTTAAAACAATTAATAATAAAAAATTTACAATCAAAATATCACTATTGAAAAATTAAAAGATCTTTATATGTTTTTTTTTTTAAAAGTATAGAGAAAACTTATTTGAAATGACATTTATTTCTATTAAACAAATTGTTTTTGAAATAAATGTAAAGCCTGAGTTTGATAAAAAGTGAATAGTTATATGAAAATAATTTTAAAAAAATATTAAAAATGAAATTACAAAATCACTTTAAGAGTTATTTAGGATTAATTATTTTTGTATATTGTAGATAAAACAATTATCACGCTTCAAAATAAATTTAACAATTTAAAATATATGAAGATATTTTTAGCTTTTTATTTAGTATTAAAAAGTTAAAGTTATTGTGTTTTGTGTATTTTTGAAAAAATATATCGATGTAACATCTCATATTCTTTGTCATATGTCATATAATAGGATCTCTATCGCATACAGATTATATAATAGACCTAAATATAGATATCCATATATTCATCATATTATTTTAAAATATACTTCTCCACATAAGATTTAATAAAAATATATTCATATGATTACAAAATAAAATAATATAAAATAAAGTTTCTTGGTCAGCTCACGAAGAGTCACACCATCTGTTAAATCCTTTGCTCAAATTATCGAAAAATTAAAAACAAGACAAACAACACACCAAAAAAAGGTAAGTTAGTAAGTTTTAAAATATATGATCATAAATTAAATTCTATCATAGCCAAACTACAACATATCAAACTTTCATAATTCATCTCATACATCACATTATCTTTAACACATCACATTCATGTTCATCTCATACATCACATTATCCTTAAAACATCACATTCATGCGACAGGGTTAATCCATGTGATATGGTCCAATCAGTTTTTTTAACATTGTAGTGCAGTCATATAAATCTGTCAACCCATATGAACTTGTCCAATCTGTTCTTTTTCAAATTGTAGCCCAGTCAAATGAACTTGTTAACTCATATGAACTGGTCCAATCTGTTCTTTTTCATCGAGTGCAGTCATATAAACCTGTTAACTCGTATGAATTGGTCCAATCGGTTCTTTTAACACCGTGGCAAGCTCATATAAACCTGTTAACTCGTATGAACTGGTCCAATCGATTATTTTTTCACATCATAGCACAATCATATGAACATGTTAATCCATATGCTTTGGTTCAATCAGTTATTTTTCACATCGTGGTGAGTAGTCATATGAACCTTCTTCGACTCTCATCACCAGGACAATCTTCATCTATATGATTCCAATGTATAAGTAGAGTCAGGATATATTCTTTTAGACAAAATCACAAACAATGCACATCTTAAACAATCTCAACACATATTTCCTTTCCTAAAGATATTATGTCTCTATCACTGTTTCATCTCATTCACAAGCATATTTCACATATCATGCATAATATTCATTATTCACTTTCAAACTCATAAACTTTACTTTCAAACTCATCTATAACCATAAATCAATCCACACCATAATCATCCAAATTTATCATTTTTGATAGGGTTCTATATCAAAGTAGGCTAACATCTATAAAAATATAAAAGCATGCAACTAGCTTCATTTGCATGTATAAAGTAGAGACTCTCAAAGGAGTTCCAAAAACCTAAAATCATGGATAACCTAACCTGCACCAAAAGCTTCTTATCAATGATCAAATAACTACTACGACAATGAAACAACGCGAATCACTTTGATGCCTCATAGTACATAAGCAAAATACCCCTTCCAAGAACAAAATTGCCCTAAAATTGGACTATAGAAAGATGAGCAGAGAATGAACTTTGTTTAAGAATCTAATTAGATACTCTTGCTTTACTTGATGCCAATAATCTAGGGGTAGCTTTCGATTGATAAGAAAGGAAGAGTAAGTTTTAGAGAAAAGACATAGAAGAAAACAGGGGTGGCTCAAGGCCCAAGCAGGTAAAGCAACCGCCTTTAGGCCTCAAAGTCTCCAAGGTCTCAAAAAAAGTTAATATGCTTTAGGCCTAAAGGCCACAAAGGCCTAAAAAATATTTAATATGCTTTAAGCCTCAAGGCCTCAAAAAAATTTAATACTCACATATTATTATAAAATAAAAAATATTTAATTTTAAAATTATACTAACTTAAATATTTTAACTAACTTTAAGTTTACATTGGTACTATAAATATTATTTAATGAATTTAAATTTATATTGGTATTATAAATACTATTTAATAAATAATATTCTTGAAACTTTCTTATAATAAATTAATAATATTTTAAAAAAATTGACTTATAAATAATATTCTTGAAATTTTCTTATAATAAATTAATAATATTTAAAAAAAAATTGAAGAGTCAAGGAATCTTTATCAAAACTTTCTAATTTATCTCTTTCCTATATTTCAACTATTTCAACCGATTGACATAATCTTTTTATATGTGATACCATTGTCTAACTCTTTCTTTCACTTCTTTCCTTCTTTCTTCACTTATCTATTTTCTTCCTATGTCTCTTTATTCCTTCCATAATATTATTTCAACTTGTTTTCAGTTTCAAATTTCTTTCATTTCATATCTCATCATTCTACATCCACTTTTCTCCTTTCTTCCTCTATCTCTTTGTTCCTTCCATAATATTATTTCAACTTGTTTTCAATTTCAAATTTCTTTCATTTCATATCTCATCATTCTATATTGTGCATTTATGCTCATGTGTTTACTTCCAGACTTTGAGCAGTAGATTGATTGAGGAAGAGTTTGTATTCACTTTGCCTCATTTTGAGTGCATCAATATTAGGTAAAAATAATACGAGATTGATCAATTGATCTCAACTTTTTTTTTATTATTGTTTAATTAATCTTAAAATAAGTTGTGCAGATTCAAGGAAGAGAATTTAGAAGTTACAAATTATATTTAAAGACATACAAAAGGACAGGATGGAAAGATAATATCATAATAAGAGACCTGAGACTTTACAATCAAGTTTATTTTCTTGTCTTGACAATCAAATTTTATCTTTTTAACTTTGACTTATTTTATATACTTATAAGTTATATTAATGCGATATATATTATAATTTTTAATTTTATATAAAAATATACAAATATGGCAACTAGAAAATTTGAACCAGATTATTCAAAACTTCAAAAGAAAAGAAGAGTTGAACTTTTTGTTAAATCACAAAAAAGGGCCAGGGATAAATTTATAAAAGTAAAAAAAAAAAGGAACTAGAAAATACAGGTGAGTCTTCTTTGAATGAAAAGTATTTGAAACATGATAATTTATTGGATCTTTATGACTTAGATTTATTTTCAAAATTAAATATCTTAAAGGAGATTATAGGATTGGAAAATAATAAACCAATTGATATTCTTAATTATATAAAAAGAATAAATTCTTTTTCAAATGCATATATAGAATAATGTTAACAATTATAGTATCAGTTACTTCAGCTGAAAATGAGTTTTTCAAAACTTAAACTAATAAAATCTTATTTAAGATCAACAATGTCTAAACAAAGATTAAACGAAATTAATTATGATAATTTAATAGATAATTTTACATCACAAAAAGCTCGAAAAATAAATTTTAGATAAAAAATATCATAATTTTAATTATTTTATTAATTTAAAAAAGGCCTCATTTTTTTATTCGCTTTAGGCCTCCTAAAATCTTGAGCCGCTACTGGAAGGAAATAACCGCCCCTTAGAGAGAGATGATGCTTTTTATAAAAATGGACTAAGTAACTGATTTTCAAATACCATCTTATTCATATCTAAAACTAAACTCTTAGGTTGTAATATGTTTTTATTCTATAACTATTATCTTGAAAAATATTTGAAACATCATAATTTATTAGATCTAGATGACTTAGATTTATTTCCAGAATTAAATATCTTGAAGAAAATTATAGGATTGGAAAATGATAAACTAATTGATATTCTGAATTATATAAAAAAATAATTTTTTTATATGTTAACAATTATAATATCAGGTACTTCAGATTAAAGGAGTTTTTTAAAAATTAAATTAATAAAATTTTATTTAAGATTAACAATATCTAAATAAAAATTAAATTGATTAACTTTATTGTATATTGGTAAAAATATGTTAAATAAAATAAATAAATAAATTATGATAATTTAATAAATAATTTTGTATCATAAAATTAAAAAATAATGTTAAATAAAAATATTATAATTTTAATAAATTATTTTATTAATTTAATAAAAATATATTTTTTAATTTTTTTCAGATCTCTATATTGAGAAAAATCAAATTTCAGTACATTTTTCAAGAATATTGTGAATCTGAATTTCTAAAAATTGAATTCCGATGGAAAACAATAAATAAATCTCTTTTGATAAATAATATGGGCACAAGTTGATTAGAGAATTTTTTTGAAATTAATATATTGTCCTAAGAAACAGCCCTCAACACATTATTCAATAATAAATAGGACAGCTGGGGGCAGAGAAACGTAACCGCTTTGAAAATCTTCCCCGAAGAATAGGATACTGAAGTATTTAAAAATTGAAAAAGAAATCTGCAAACGAGGATGATTTAATTAATTTAAACATTTTATAATTTTAATATACGCAGGTGAAAAACGTATATATTTCTTTAAGTGCTATATTTTTAAAATAATTTATTTCTATTTAATTACCACTTTTAGAATCTAAGACAACATTAATTATTACTCTTTTCGTTTATATTTGATTCTTTTAATTCCTAATATAATCGCACTTTAATTTTATTCCTATAATTTCTTTTTACTTTTAGTTCATATAAATTCTTATTATGGTCTTTTCTTATTTTGTTTTAAGCTGTATAAAATGTTATTGTTTTTTGGTCAAATTTTTCATTTTGATTTTGTCTTTTTAAAAATATTTGATAAGACCTAGAAATAAATAATCTACATGTTAACAAGACAAAAAAATTAATACGCTAGAAGAAATAAAATAAAGTAACGAGGATTTAGAAAAGTTATGAAAGACAAAAGTAAAAAAAAAAATTATTGGAAATAAAAGTAGAATACGAACATATTTCAAGGAAAAAACATATTTATTTTATTTAATGATGTTTTAAAGGGTGTTGTTGTCTTTTTCATGTCAAGTGTTGTCATTGTCATATTTTTAATTTTTGTTTTTTCTGTTTGAGTAAAAGTTTAGTTCTCTACTGTTGCAGTGGGATGATATTTGGAAAATAGCACCTATTTCAACAACCATGACGGCTAAGCACCAGCTGGCGTAGGTCCAATAAACTGTTCACTAAACTCGGAAAATAAAAGTGAAAAGGGCCACTGGAAATGTGCGTGAATACAATATACAAGGTTGCCTATAGATATTGATAATTTAGAGTCTGTTCTTATCGAAGCCGAGGTTAACATATTTTATGGGTTGAGTCAGGCGTTGACTTAATCTAGCTTTGGTCAAATTAATTCTTCATCATAATGGTTGTGAATCTATAAAAAAGTATTGAGTAGAGATTTACATACAGAATTTTTTTAACATTTAAATTTATAAAAAAATATTTAAAAAGTAAAATTGAGATTGAGTGAGTAATTTTTAAAAATAAAACTATATTTATAAGTTTTTTACCTAATTAATATTCAAATACAAATCATTATTAGGTATTGTATTGTTCTTTTGTAACAAAAATCAATTTTGAAGTCAAGAGTTATTCAATACATACAAATGTGTCAATAACATCTCAATCTAAGATTTGGTTATACTATGAACACCTTCTAAACACTTATTTGTAAATCAATGATTGTTCCAAGACTTAGTAGGACGATTCATTGAATTTTTTATGGACATGTACTATTAACAAAACTTAATAGCCTCTTCTGTAGTGTATATCTTAATAATAGAATTTTTTTATATGTTCTTTCAAAATCTTTATATTTCATCTAAATAGATATATCTTGAAGGTACAACTAACTTTAGAAGAGAAATTGAATGGATTCTGAACTCAAATTATTGAATATAAATAATTTAAAGATATTTAAAATGAAGTCTAAGAATATAAAATCATAGTATAAGGGAGAAAAAAAAAGTAGACACAAATTTATATTGGTTCATCCTATAAGTAGAGTTATGTCTAGTCTCCTTAAGCAAACTGCTTAAGAGATTTCACTAAATGAGTTTCAATGCCTTCCTAGAAAAGAGTATTCCCTACCTCTTGGTAGCAAGTATTCTAACATCTCAAGTGACAAGTATTCAAACCTTTTTAAGTTACAATTATTCTAACCTTTCTAGGTAACAAGTATTTTAATCTCTCTAGGTGTTTAAGTATTCTAACCTCTCTAGGTGTTTAAGTATTCTAACCTCTGGAGGTTCATTAACCATTGAGTCATGTATTTCCTTCTAAAAACATTTCTTTCAACAATTGAAGCAATTTTATGAAGTTTTTATTAGTTTACCCATCAATTATCAATATAATAACTTATTAATTTACATATTATTTTTTATCCCTAAATAAATTTAACATTACTTACGAATTTATATCATATAGATTTTATTTACAAATTTTACTTAAATTTTTTTTATAAACAACTAGATACACAGATTAATCCATAAGTAAAATTCACATTCATTTATTACGGATTTTATTTATAGATATGTTATTTATGAAAAAATTCATGAATAATTACATTAATAATTACAAACAAATAGAATATCTTTAGTTTAACACATGTATTAATTCCTCTGTAGGCATAGAACTGGATATCATTACTCTAAATATTGTGATCAATTTGGCGCTTAAAGTTGTTTTTTTTGGGTTGTCTGCCTTGGGGACCATGTTCGAACTGGGTTTGGAGCCCATTGTGATGACTTTTTCACCACTTTCATTACTAGATCCTGTAGTTTTCACTTCACTTATCCATGGATGGTGCAAGAACAAAAACATTAACAAGGCTATGCATTTATTGGATGAAATGGGTAAGATGGGATTTGTTCCTGATGTCGTTACTTGGACCACTCTTATAGGTGGATTTTGTCGAGCAGGTAGATCATTAGCTGAGAAAGAACTATTTTTTAACATGCATAAACATGGTCAAGTTCCAAATATACGTAAGAATTGATGATTGGTTATTGCTCAATGTTGTACATCTATCAAAAGGATTCCATTTAACAGATTTTAATGAGACATAAGATTGCTTTACCGGTATTCAAATTAATAATTTTCTACTGTTTTGAATGTACAACTCGTTAAGCTCGATGAAAAAGATCTCATGAACCAGACAATCTGTGTTGGTCTATAATATACTTTATAGGAGAAATTTTTCGGAGCACCCAACAACTTTCTCCATATTATGGAAACTTGTCACTCAAAAATACTTATTATCCTTGGCAATCGGTGTTGGTCTATAATATACTTGTCTGAGCAAATGTTATACATATATGAAGAAACCTAAACCTATGGAGCCCAGACCTTTCTTTTTTTTTGTTTCCCTAACTTTCCATAGTATCAATCCACCCTCTCACTTTCTTTCCTCTTCAACACACCTCTACCCATATTTTTGGAGTATATCATTAATAAAAGTTATAATAGTAAATAAATATTTTTTATTTATCAATTAAATAAGTTAAGTGATCATTTGATGTTTTTAAATTGTTAAATAAGAAAATGTTAAAAATATTCTTATTCCATTTTTAACATTTTTATCATTTATTCTTGGTCAATTTTATCCCTATGTGTTAAAAAAAGATTCACATTTTACCATTTTATTATCAAAATCTTATACACTTTACCATCTTTTTAAAAAATTTCTCACATTTTATCTTTGACTGTACGTTTGTATATTACCGTGACATCAACAATATATCAATCAATTTATCATGTCATCTCTTCACTAGGGACAATTAAGATTTAACAATAAACTAATGATAATTGACAATTCGGTAAAATGCATGAAAAATTAAAAGATACGGCGGTACATTGTATATGAAAAATAAACTTTAATAGTAAAAATTACGAAATAATGATAGTTGAGTGGAAAAACATGCAATTATTCAAAAGTTATATCTCATAATACTCCAAAAAGCACCTAAAATAGTATCACTTTTTTTTTGTAAAAATATTAGTTTTACATTATTTTTCTTTACATTTCTTGTAAAATATCAATTCATTTCATATAAAAATAAATAAAGGGTAGTGGGACTTTTATTTTGTGATAGATATATCCTTTATTTTTTATATATAACCAAATGGTATCTACATGAATCTTACTAACCTTCATGATGCATGACCAACTTGCTACCAACAAAGTGTTCTCAAATAAAAATACAAAGAAAAACAAGTCCCAAAACATGGTGAAAGTGTTTTCACCAAGAATTATGGTGTTCAACTACTCACACCATATAATGTTTAGTTCAATGCATGGAGTAACCATGATAAAAAGTAGCATTAGCATAAGATAAACAAGTTCATTTAACATTTGCATCATTTTTTCTATTTCATCATTTCGTGCCTTAAAGGTTAGCTTTATAATCATCAAGCTTCCTTTGTGTAATAATAATCTCTCTCTTTATTCACTATTGGTCAATTTTAACTGGTTTCGTTTTCATGTTATTCTAAGAAAATTCTTCAGGTTGATTATAACAATGACAACACTCTCAATAAAGAAGTATTTGGTTGTGGTATAAGCTTGAAGATGATCGATTCATTGATCAACACACCATTATATACTTAACAAACATTATCATTGTTTTGTGTTTATTTTCCTAATTGGGTTGATGTGATTTTACAGATTATTGGAGCCAATGATCTAATATTAAGGGCTTGACATATAATAATATGAGTGCACCATTAATATTTTCCTCCCACTCACTTCAAATGTCAATATACATGCACCCACAAAATGTGTTTAGATAAATTATTTTATAAATATTTTAAGAAAGTAAAAATATAAGATAATTTTTTTCGTAAACTAATATAAAAATCATAAATCAATTGGCAAAAGTTACTTTTTAACTTTTCTAAAAGATTGTTTTTAATTATTGTAAATTAATTTTAACTTTTTGAAAAAAAGTATATTACAATTATAAATTTATTTATTTTTAAATATTTATGGAAAAGATTGCCTAAATATATCATAATACACTGCACGTGAAAAAGAGATAAAACCATAAACAAATTTGTTCACATGTCTTTGTGAGCTCGTAGGATTCTGGTTCCCGCACTAAAACTCAACTTGACATCAGTATGATAAATATTTATATTTTTTTCATAATTTTTTTTAATCCCCTTAACATTTTCTATTAACTTTGGTAACAAAAGAGTTTGCCCCATTGCGTTTAATAATATTGATTGTCATCATGCATGCACTACTTTAAATATTTTAATCAACTATATGCTATGGTTTACATTCTATAATAATAATAATAATAATAATAATAATAATAATAATAATAATAATAATAATAATAATAATAATAATAATAATAATAATAATAATATTATTATTATTATTATTATTATTATTATTATTATTATTATTATTATTATTATTATTATTATTATTATTATTATTATTATTATAGCTTTAAAGCATTTGTTTCATTTTTTAAATTTGAACTTCAATATTGACCTTGGGATAAATTGAGTGCGCAATCCATTAACTGCCAATATTCAATTGTGATCGAATTTATTGGCATATAATGAAGTAGGTTAGCAATTAACTCCACACTAATTAACTCCAAAGTGAATGATGATAGTTTGACACTAACATTTTTTTATATTCCCACTTAGCAACTAATAATAATATAATTGTTATTTTATTTTTATTAATTGAATATAATATTTTATTATTAAAAGGAGTGGTGAGGTGGAACTAAGCAACGAATTAGTATTATAATAAGTAGATCCTGGGATATCTATGATTAGATTGCTTTTATTTTTTAAATGTTAAATAGTTAATATAATAAGTATCATATTTTGTTCTTAGTATAGTAAGAGAAAAAAAATTATCTTAGTATAAAATTTTAATTTTGTTAATTTAGTTTAAACTTTATTAATGATTAATATGCGGTCAACACTGTAAATTTACAATACATGTGTAGTAGAATTGAAATATATTAATATGCTGTCAAAACTATAGATTTAGAATAAATATAAATAAAGTTGTGATAATTATATATTAATGTTATAATGTTCTCTTTAATAAACACACAATAATTACTAAAAAATAAAAATTAAACATGTATTAAATTATTAATACAATTTAAACAAAATTAATATATTTAAACTTTTTGTACTAAGATTATCTTTTTAGTAGTGTGAAATATGTCAATACAACAAGTAGTGAATTGATTATTTATCAGTAGACTTGTATTATTAGTTTAAATAAGTTAATTAACATTATAATTTTCTAATATTATTATTTAATATATATTATTGGTCTTACTATATATAATTATTTAATATAATATTACACAATAAATTATTTATTCAAAAACTTATTCTTTACCATATTCTTAAATAAGATATAAATTATCTTTTAACAGTCGTATAAAGTTTAATCTTTTTTATGTAGGTTAACAAGTCTGATAATTAAGAAAGATAAATAATATGATTTGAATATATTATAACAAATTTAACACAGTAAAAATATAAAATATTATTATTTATATTGACAATTAGGTTTAGAAGAGTTTCTAAAATGAAATATTTTAACAAAAAGACTTCTTATAAAATGATATTGATGCAAATTATTGAATCAAATAGATTTTTATAAAAATGTTGAATACATCTGTCAAAGTTTGATTTAAGATGATAGCTAACTTATTTTAAGATACGGTTGTATTTAATGATGAAAAGTTTTTAAAAGAAAAAGGGAAGGAAAGTAAGAAAAAAGGAAAAAAAAAATTACGAAAAATGAAAAAAAATACCCTCAAACTCTCCTCGCTCTTTAGAGAAAGTTGTTTTTTCATTTTACAAAATAATAAATAAAATCAAAATAAATTATTAAAAATAAAATTATAAATAATAATTATATTTATAAAAATTATAAAAAAATATTATAATTAATTATTATAAAATATTAATATATATATAT
>Ga0209700_103024_pt1 | contig 32980 bp, 17 predicted proteins | sample SiratroredBW_FD_187528 | JGI IMG/M metagenome (GOLD analysis project Ga0209700, IMG submission 187528) | Root nodule microbial communities of legume samples collected from California, USA - Siratro red BW (SPAdes) (version 2) | ecosystem: Host-associated > Plants > Roots > Nodule | place: USA...
TTTTTTTTTTTTTTTTTTTTTTTTTTTTTTTTTTTTTTTTTTTTTTTTTTTTTTTTTTTTTTTTTTTTTTTTTCATATTCCTCTTAGTATAAAATATACTACAATAATTTTTTTAAAATTATGAATAACTTAATTTTTTAATTATTTTTTCATTAATTTATATTTTAAGTAAAATTCCATTATATGGAGATCTTCATATAAGTTTCACAAAGTGAAAAAAATGTCAAATTTAATAAAATCTAAACTACAAATAAAGGTATTATATTAATCATTATTTTGTGATGAGATATTTTATTATTTCAATCAGATTTTTTATTGCCTAAAGCTTATATAAAAATCAACATAATAGAACTTTACTTTAAAAAGAAATAAGCTATTTTTAAAGAATTATTGTGGCATTTTATTTGAACAGGAATATGAAAAAAGAAAGTTAGTTATGGAGCAAATGGAGTGAAGAAGAATATTATATATATATATATATGAAAAATGAAAATTGGGTGGATATCGCCAAATTAAAATGGAACATCAATTGAATATTTATTATTATTATTAAGATTTGTTTGGATATTTTTTAAGTATTTATAGAAAACAAAACAAAATGAGCCTTTGTATAAACTATTACTAACTTGTACAAAAGTTAAAAAAATATTAAATAAAAGAATTTTTATTATTTTTTTTCAGATTCTAAAAGGGATTATACAAAATTAGCTATAGTTTGAGAATTTTTAGAATATGAGTTCTATAATAAAATTTTTAGAAGAGGATTTTCAAACTATAATTTTAAGATCAAAGTTTTCAAAAAATACATTTCAATATAAGTTTTTTAGAAAAGAATTTTTTAAAAAAAAAATTCTAAAATATATGATATATTTCAAAACGAATTTTTTGAAACAAATTTTTCAAAATAAGTTTTCCATAACATATTAAATGTGTTTTGGAACAAACTTTTCTAAACATTTATTAAACAAGTTTTCTATAAAGTAAATGACAGTTTTTAAAACAAGTTTCCGTAACAACTCATTTTCTTCTTCCTCCTCTCTAAGAATGTAAGGCATGATAAAGAACGGAGGTATAGGCAGTGGTAGAAGTGACAACAATGGCCACAACAATGTGGTGCACAAGAAAGCATATTTTGGTCATTTTCTCTTAGTATGGGAGTTCAGTTAGTAATTATTGGAGTGCAGGAAGCAAGAGTCTTACCATCCCACAAAATGGCGGAAACTAGACATCTTCACACACCAATATTTCTTTAATAAACTATTTCTTATGTAATTAAATAAAAGCATAAAGATTTATAGAACACTTTTTCACCTTATTATTTGTTTGATAATTGTAGAAACATTAAGGTTAGATTGTTTTTTCCTCAATACATTTCAACCTTCTATGAAATATTATTTGTGACATTTTACTGACAGGTGGTGATAAAAGATTTTCATAACTAATAAAGGTTGTCTTAGATTGTAACTTAATCTCACCAAAATAGATGTTATAAATGTTTTAACAGGGACTTAAACTCTCAATTTTTATTTTCTTCACATTTTCAGGAAGAGTAATACATGTAGTAATAATTTAGCTAACAGGAACATTAATATTATAGTTGATTTTTGTTTGGTATAATCAATTACCTGTATTTAGAAACTGGTTTGACATGTCTGAATCTAGGTTTTTAAATTTCGGACACGAGTTTAGTTTTAATTGATACTTGTTTGTATTTTTTTATTATTTTAATGTTAATTTTTCTGTACGTAAATGATTGTTAAGATATAAGGTGGAAGTTGACATTTTAGTGTTTTATAATGACATCTTACATGAAGAAATTTCTCACACGAAGAAATTTTAAGATAAAAACTAGTAAAAGATGTAATGTGTGCTTTATGAGAAATCTTTTTTATATTGTTATATATTGTCTTAACTCATGTATGATTGCTGAGTAAAAAAAATAGAGAGAATGAAAGAAAAAAAATGTTAAAAAATTGTTTGAATAAAGAAAAATAGAGTGAACAAGAAAAGAAATATTAATATTATGAATTTGGTTCAAAATAAAAAATACAGTTTTAGTAAATTATATGTTTACTTTTTGAATTTATTTTTAATTTCATATTTAGTCAGTTTAAAACAACACTAAATTAATGGAAGTTTGAATTGATTGATTTTGGTTAAAAATGTTAACATAAACTTCATCACAATTCTGTACAACGAACCTCCATATTTTTTGCAGTCATTTTCTACCCAACCAAACAATGGGATAGAGTAGCATAAATTTATTTAAGTTTTTTTAATGATAAAATTTAGCTGTCGAAGAATAATCTTTTAAAAAGATAAACAAATCATAACTTGGTACTAATCTTTTAACCTAACTTACGAGCACGTCGAGTGATCTTTAATTAGGATGTTAAATCTATCTATTTGTTTATTTATCATTTAATGTACTAAAAGAATAAATTGATTCCATTTATCTATTAAAAAAATAAATTCAAATCCATGAAATTAATTTTTATAAATAAGTGTTAATCTGTTTATTTTTTTAATGTAAAAAATTATGTCATTAATACTTAATAAACAAAAACTATTTGAATCTATTTTTTATTATTTATTAAATTTTAATATTCAGAAAAATATAATTATTAAATATTCCAGAAACATATGACAAACTTTAAATATATCACACACTGGAAATTTTTTTGTTTCAATAACTACATTGAAGTTATGTATTGCGTGTGATAACTTGTGTTCAACAATATATGTGCTCCTGAGTTAATTTCGTGTGATCAATTTCGAAAATAACTTGCATTGAGATTTTGTGTTATTGATGTTAAAAAAAGCGTTTTTTAAAATAATATTTAAAAAAGTAATGTCAGTTAAAAAGTAACGTCAGTTAAATCCTAGAATATCTTTTGAAAAGTATAAACACACGCGACAACCTGACACCGAAATATTTTCATGTCCCATAATAACATATTTTAAATAAAATATTAAAAAGTTTATAGTTAGAGTTTAATCTTTTGACCCATCTCAAAATGTGTAAAATTACACATTGAATGGTTCCATTTAAAAGCATTTTGCTAGTACATTTATGAATACATAAGTCAATGGGCATTTTGGTTGAAAAAATTAAAATAAGTTTTTGTGGTATTTAAAATCAATTCAGAACAATATAACTTTTTAGAAATAAATAATATTGTCTAAGATGAAGAGAGATTGAGAACAAATGAGTGAAAATGTATAAAAGAAAAGAAACAACTCTCACCCTAAACAAGAACACTTTACTTGAAATACTCTAACTAGAAAAGCAAAGTACAAAATGAAAATAGTTTTGACTAGGATATATACCAAAATTAGAGGGCCCATGAGTAAAGTGAAGGAAACAGTATGAGCCCAAAAGGGACAATCTGACACTGAAAATATTTGGAGCAGAGTTTTACTGTTTCTTCTTCTTTAGAAAGTGGCCCAACTCAGGAATGTACCCTTTCACACTCCATTGCTTGCAAATCATCACAACCATCATTCTCTTTCCACCAAATTATTTCCCAACATAGCAATCAATGATAAATTGGTTTCTCTTTTGGTCATAGCTGTCACTTATATACACAAGTGCTTGGCTTGTTATTCAGAAATATCCAATACCATGCTTTCCTCACTCACTACCAAAAAGGTAAACTCCCTTTACATTACCATTTGGCACACTTTTTATTCGTCTCAAAGTGAAATTAGATAAAGTGAAAAGGAACTCCCAAATTATGGTTTTCCACTTGCGTTTTTGGAGCATATTATAACCAACGGGAAAAGAATTTTCTTCATTTGTTCAATTCCTCACGCATTCACATTTTCTAATTTCAAAGATACACCCACTGCCCTCACTTCTTATCTTTGGACCATACCATAAATTTACCATCCACACCAAATTATAACAATTTTTTTTCTTTTTTTGTCAGTTCTGAAAATTTATTTTTTAATTTTTGGTTTTCAATAATTGATATTAATAAGAGAATGTAGTTACAAAAGACACTCACTCAGATACTAAAGTTAATTTTATATATTAATTATTAGAGACTAAAAGATAGAATAAGATCTATCTTTTTTTTATTGATTTTCTTCTATAATGATAATTAATCTGATAGATAATAATTTATGTTTTTTTTTCAAAAAAACAGTGTAAAACACATGAAAATGTTGTTGTTTGTCAAAAAGATAATGTAAAATTTAAAATAAATAATGATAAAGAATTAGTTGACAAAAATTTAATCACATGTTATTATTTTGAACATCTGATTTTGACTACCAATTTTATTCTGACGAAGACTCTCTTAAACTAATGTACATCATAAAAAAACAAAGTCATTTGTTTATGAAAATGGTCAATTTTAGTTGTTTTTGATGCATTGTAGTGAATTTTTGGTACAATGTGCATCCTAATTAAGATTCCAACACACAATATATCAATCAACTAGTTACGGAAGCAGGTCGTCTTTTCCTTTTTTTTTATTAACTCTATAAAGTTTGTTATGAGATTTAACAGAATTAAAATGGGGTAATAAATTGAATAAAAGCTGAGTTACTATTTTTTGTTGTCTTGATTTTCGTTTTGGGAAGTGACAAAGAAAGGTTGGAGAGAGATAGAGAGATGGGATGTGGCAATATCCATTGATCCATCAAACGTTTGCGCTGTCTTGGCGGGACAGTCTGGCTTCCTTATCTTTTCACCTCTTTTTTCACACTTATTACCATTTTGCCCCCTTCTTTTTCTTTTTTACCTTTCTACCCTTCACGAACAACTCCCATATTTATCCCCTTGTTTCACATTACCTTTTCTAGAAAAATTAATAATAAATAATTATCATTAGTCTACTTCAAAATTGTTAGGGGTTAAATCATTAAAAGATGGGTTATGCTTTTTTTTAATAAATCTTATCTTTATTTTTAAACATTGTGATAGTCGTGGTTTTGATATCCTAACAAATTAGTTAGAGTGGCATGTTCATTTAATAAATATGATTTTAAATCAAATCTTTATTTTTCAAGTTATTTAAAGGTCACATTAATAAAAATTTGTTAATTACTCCATCTGTATTGTCGAATTTAATAGAAAGTAATTTAGTTTATTTATTTATTTGTGGTTGGATGAATTTTTTTTTTAAATGAGAGCTCAATAAAGACGAAGAATCCAACAAAATAAAGTGATGAAATGTACTACATGTGTTTTGAGTGTTATTGAGAAACAACAATGTTATCTGGTTGGTGAATAAATAGAAAAATAATATTTTTTTTAGTTAAACACATGTAGATGTTCCCACTACTAAATAAAAAGTTTAAAACATGACAATTTTAGACGTCTATAAAATAAAAAATGTATTCACATATAAAAAAACTTATCATAAATATTTTGATTTAGATTTATGACAACCCTTTTTTACAATATTATGTAAATTTGATCCAGTTTATCCCATTTTATTTAATTTTCGACATAATAGACGTGACAAACTACTCATAACAAGTTTATAATTGGATTATTTATAAAAGTAAAGTAATTTAAACACACTTGTATTTATACTTGGTGTCAACTTCCTCAACACCTGAATGATGATGAAGTAAGCAAATTCACCATGGCAATTGATTGGAGTTTGATATATCATTAGTGGGTGACTTTAATATAATCAGAATTCAAATTTTATTTAATATCAATGGCTTTTCGTGGAGACTAAAAGAGTTAGTAGGTTTGAAGATCATGGTGGCCACCTATATATAGAAATCTACAGCGTCCGTGTGTGATGTGGTGTCAGACTGTTCCTTCCATCACTCTTCTTATGGCTTTAGTTGGATTTAGCTTCATGTGCTTTTCATCTATCATTGAAACTGGAAATTCGATAACTTCACATGATTTTATGTTGGAAAATGGAAACTTCATGTGATCATCTAAAGGGAAACGTGCCACACACTATCACTTCTTCTGTTTAATAATACAATTCTGAAGACGAGCCTCAATTTATCCTCATGGTAAATAATGCTATTATTAGTTCATTTATCAATAATTAATATTGTTTATTTTATCCTTTTAAAATGATAATTTGTTATGAAACAGATACAAATTTACGCAACAAACGCGGAGAACACGAAATTGGGACATTTATCGGAGCCTATCACCCGGTCACAAACATCACAAGTCAAACTACATGCACACACACAAACGACAAGTCAACAAAAAACATTCAAGTTGCATGTGCTCTCACCCTAATCAATCGCTACCGGTCTCATACCAGTACTGCTATGTTCCTGTTTATCAATAAAATATTTTCAAATTAAATTCGTTTACTTCCAATAATTCCACCAACTTACTTTATAAAATTTCAAAATACCGAAAAAAAAAACATTACTCACCATTCTCAATAATATTTATTTTCCAATATTATTTTAATGTCGTGTAAAATAATTTTTTCTCTCAATAACCTCAACCTATTACTTTTTTTGTTTATGTATTTGATTTTTTTTAAAGTATGTATTTTTCTGAATTTATATAATTTTTTATTTTTAGGATAAAATAAAAGTGGAGAAATGAAGTGCATGGAAGACAGAAAGGCAAGGAGACAGGACTCCACTAGTAGTAGGAGTACCAGCTGTACGTAGTGGCAAAAAGGTAAAAAGGGCGAGAACCATGTCGTTCGTGGAAGGTTATAATAATTAAAATTGTATTTTTTTTTATTATTATTATGATGGTAGTTTATAGTTTATTTTATGCAAGAAATTGAAGATCGAAGTGGAAGTTTGGCATCTGAGTTCCCGTATTGGGGTGTGAGGAACGCAAAATTAGTTTGGCGAATCGAAATCTGAGAGAGAGAGAGAAAAGACATTGATTGATTGGTAATGGCGGAAGGGAAGGAAGAGAGTAAATCTAGCGAAGAGAGCGTGAAGCTGTTCGTAGGGCAAGTGCCGAAGCACATGACCGAACCCGAACTCCTTGCAATGTTCAAGGAGTTCGCGCTCGTCGACGAGGTCAACATAATCAAGGACAAAGCAACTCGTGTTTCCCGAGGTACCTTTCCAACCTTGTATTCTCCGACATTATTGTTCTCTCTCTCTCTCTTCCTCGCCACTTGTCTCGCCTCCTTCCAACCCTAATTCTGGGTTTCCATCGCAGGTTGCTGTTTCGTCATTTGTCCCTCCAGGGAGGAGGCGGATAAGGCCGTCAATGCGTGTCACAATAAGAAGACGCTACCCGGGGTTGGTACTTGCTGCTAACTGCTTTTCTCTCTTTTTTTCTTTTTTTCTTTTTTAATTAATTTAAGATTAAGAAATTTTATCTGTTCTTTCCTATGGTGGTGTTGAATGTGATGGATGGGTGGATTCGTTTTTGTGATGTGAATGAGTGCTGCTGCTATAGTAGTTATTGACGCTGACGAGTCTTTGTTAGGAATGAGTCTGTCTTAATTGGGCAAAAACATGTGTTTAATTTTAGCATTTTTTTGCGGAGGTACATACTATATTTGGGTAACCTAATCGACTTTCCCTTCACAGCTTATAAGTGATTTGCATTCGGCTGTTTTTCTCCTGCTCTATTCTATTTTTATGTTTCGATTTTCATGGATATCAATTTTGGGTGCTAGAATTTATTTATTTTTTAGGTCCGACATTTTTGAGTTTATAAAGTGTCACTTTATATTAGGCATCATAAGCCGGAGATAAGTTGTCCGGGCACATACAATATACTATTTTACTTTTTTTTCTGTTGTATTCTTAATGTTTCTGTCGGCATTAATATCATTGTGGTCTTAGGTGTTTACCCTTGCTAATATCTAGGAATATAACGGAAATGAGAATAAAGGAATGAATATATAATGAAATTTTATGAAGTATTTTTCACTATCATGATGTATCCATATGTTATTCTTTTTAGTGTACATCTGACTAGTTGCATTTTATTTTAATCAAATAGATGCGTTTCATGTAATGTGAGTTGATGCTTCACGCAATTTTTCATTAATTTTCAAAAAAAGTTAGACTATTGGAATTCTTTTCATCCTTTAAGGTTGAGAATTGAAGGATACTCGTGGTTAATAAACTATCTTTCTTGCTCTTCTCTGTATAATTTACCCGCCAAAAGGGTACATATTTTGTATCTTCCAATTCTTCTTCAATGGCATCTGCCAAAAGACACTTGAATACTCAAGTCAACTAATATTGTCCTTGTAATAAGGATAATAAATGTTAAGATGAACAATGTATTTTATCTCAATGTTTTAACTCCTTATATATAGATTTAGATGGGCCACAATGCTATGGGTTTTATCCATGTTTACTACAATTACCCTTTTAAACACTTTATTAGTTTACCTTGATTGTCTTCCTTAATCTGCCATGCTTCTAAATGTCGGAACATGGCTAGGCTGAGAACCTCTTGGCGATTGAATGGTTGGGAGAGACGTTGGTTCAGAAGGCCATGATCCCCTCAGGCGTACCCAGTATAATGAGACATATTGAGATTGAATGGAGAGAACCATTTAAATTGGATCATAGAAGTTAGAAACCTGCCCAGAAAAAGTAGACGGTAGAAGATTATGCAAGTAGAAAGCGAATATATAATACTTGAAGAAATAAAAGATTCTAAATTAAAGCGGAAATACTGTACTAAGTTGTTTGACAGAACTGTGGTTTGGAGGATGTTGAGAAAATAAAGAATACAAGATTATTTAACGAGATTCGACATTTTGTCTACGTCCTCGGAAGCGTTTGAGGGGCTGCGTTTTTGTTAATAGGGAATCAAAATTAGGGTTACAATTACACATATGGTTGATATTAGTAACCCTAAACACGGGTACAATTACCAAAACACCCCCTACCGTACATCTGGGCGAAGCCCCTGCAGTCCCGACACAGCCCACAAAGCCTATAACTTGCCGCGATGGACAATGTCTACGCTCCGTCTCTGCTCCAACATTTGCCCTTCCATTCAGTATTATGAGCTATACCTAACAGAGAACAAGTACATTAGTTATGAATTTAGATTTTTATAGTCAGTCCAATAAAAGTTCGTTTCGATTGTAGCCTTTTTCTTTCTGCAATGCTTCTATTATTTTGGGGATTCTCTGACCTAGCGATTATTTACTGGCAGATGTGCTTTTAATATTAAAATCCAGGCTTTCTGTTTGCTTGATAAATTGTCTTTGTTGGTTGTGATTTAAATATACATTATGAAAAAGACTAGATACAATTGAAAATTTTGATTATCCTAACTCCAAAGCCATAGCAATATTGTCATGGAAAGTTATTCCTTTAGTAACCATATGATATGATATTTCCCATTATGATTTGGAACATCCTGTTTTTGTGTGTTCCATTCAGGCATCCAGTCCATTACAAGTGAAGTATGCAGATGGCGAGTTGGAAAGATTAGGTATTAAATACTCTTTATTAATTAAAAATTTTTGTTCAGCTGATCAATTTCTGAGAATCATTTATGTGCCATAATTCGTTTCTTATCTTGAGGTCAACCCTTGATGAGTAATTTTCTGCTGTCGTTGAATCTAGAACACAAACTCTTCATTGGCATGCTTCCAAAGAATGTTTCTGAAGTCGAAATATCTGCACTTTTCTCCAACTATGGAACTATAAAGGATTTACAGGTTTTAAGAGGTTCTCAGCAAACAAGTAAAGGTACCGATTTCATACCTTAATGTATCCTTCCATTTAGGGATTTGATGTCTCTTAACTGCAAATTGTTATTTATAGTTGTATTTTGTGGTAGGTTGTGCATTTTTGAAGTATGAAACCAAAGATCAGGCTCTTGCTGCTTTGGAGGCAATCAATGGAAAGCATAAAATGGAGGTTGGTGTTTATTAAAACCATCATCAGAATTTTTAACACCTTTTGTTCTGGTAGTAGTGAAGTTGTTCGAGCAATTTAATGAATGTGCTTCGAAAATCTCATCTATTGCATATTGTATTGAGGGAAGGAGAGTATTAAAGTTTGATGTAAAGGATGGAAGTATATTGTTATCTGACTGATAACGTTTAGCTATTTAGTGGTACTGCGTTAATTTTGCTGTTGGAATCTGAGTAGATATGGCTTTAAAGCTGAAATACCAACTGGATGGCATGATAAATCATAGAAACATACGGACTATTTTAGATTAAATTACATTGTTTTGGTTCATTTCTGTGGTAGAATGGAAAAGTGCATGCCTTTAAACTCAATTACAGTTTAGTTGTAAATGGTGTTTGCAGTATTTTGGACCTTCAAGCGGCATTCGGCCACAAAATTCTGTTGGTGAGGGACGTGAACATTTAATCATGTGTCTCAGATTTCATTATAGATGCACAAATACTTGTTTCAATATTTTTTATTGTTGTCTCGATTTGGAAATCTAAGACTGCCTTTGTTCCCTCCATTGGTTTGCATAAGATAATGTTTCAGGCTAAAGCTTGACTCATTATTTATATGACAGGCTCAAACTGGATCCAAGCTTAGAAAGGGGAACTCCAGCTATGGCTTGTTCAGCTCATAATGTGATTGCAATAAAATGTGCCCAAGCTGAATAAATCTCAAGATAGGGGATTGTTAAACATGCACAGTTCTTATTCATGATTTCAGTCAACTTATATTATGCCAATGTGTATGAAACATAAAATATATATATATTTATATATATATATATATATATATATATATATATATATATATTGCATGCTGGAGTTAAATGAGCATCTCATTTGTTTACAACCAATTGGATTATGATTTACTGAAAAATCACATTTCTTCTTAGCAGCTAATCTTCAAGTGAGATTACCCGTCAAATACTAAGCTTCATCTACATACTATATTTTGTATTTTGTTTGCATAGTGCCAAAGTCATACGCTTCTGTTTGCTTGAAATGTACACTACTCATACATGTCAAACATTATTGATATTGCTAACTCGACAAGTATGTCTGTCTATTCAGATAACTGAAATTTGAATGTTTGACGTTGCTTTTGTCTTCCACAGGGTTCAAGTGTTCCCTTAGTTGTTAAATGGGCTGACACTGAAAAGGAAAGGCAAGCTCGAAGAGCTCAGAAAGCACAGTCCCAAGCTTCTAATGCACCACACACTGATTCCCAGCACCCGTCATTGTTTGGAGCCTTGCCTATGAGTTATGTTCCTCCGTATAATGGATATGGTTATCAGGTTAGTTCTAACGACACTATTTTATAGCATAGTTCTTTGATTCTTGTAATTTATTATGTCTTCCAATCATAAACCATCACAATCTGTCTTATTGTTAGTTTCCATGCCTAACTTCTAGATGAGATATGTGTGATGATAATAATCCTTTCCTCTTGATAGGCTCCTGGAGGTTATGGGATCATGCCCTACCGCATGCCACCAATGCAGAATCAACATGGTTTCCATAATATGTTGCCCCATATGAATCAAGGAAATGCATTACGGCCTGATCTTGGCCCTAACATGAACCCCAGAAATTATCATGTGGCTCCTGCAAGTTACGTTGGTTCTTATCCTGCTGTAACAGGTCTACAACATCCCATGGCATATCCTCAAGGAATGATTAGTCCAAGGCCCATGAATGCTTCTCCTGGTTCTGTTTCACCTGCTAGTGGAAATAACAACTCTGCTGCATCTTCAGGTGGCAGCAAAAATTCTGGGGGTCAGGTTGAAGGTTGTTATCTATATCTTATATGTGCTTAAATGATTGTGTTCCTTACCAACAGAAAAGGATACTTTGATAACTATATTTCTACTTATTATTCTGTTTCTGACTTAGGACCACCTGGTGCCAACCTATTTATTTATCACATACCTCAAGAATTTGGAGATCAAGAGCTTGCTAATGCTTTTCAACCATTCGGTACAGTCTTGAGTGCAAAAGTTTTTGTGGATAAAGCAACTGGTGTTAGCAAATGTTTTGGTAAGCGTATGCTCCATTTATTAGATAAATTTGATGGGTTTTGTGCGGAGATTGTGTTTGATGAGGTTAAATTTGCAGGGTTTGTAAGTTATGATTCCCCTGAGGCTGCTCAATCTGCCATCAGTATGATGAATGGATTCCAATTAGGAGGTAAGAAGTTAAAGGTCCAGCTTAAGAGGGACAACAAACAGGGTAAACCTTACTGATGAAGCTGAACAATGGACTTTTGTACAATTCACATTGTAATTCATGACCCATCTGATGTTAATACGATTTGTAATTTTCTGTAACATGAAAGTTCAATTGCACATTGATTATTAATTTATTGATTTTTCCCTCAACGCCCCTTGATTGTATTATCCTTTATAGTTTCATCCAATTCCATGTCCAGGATGAGAGGATAACTTCATTTTTTTTTTGCTCAGATAGTAACCATGATTTTCAGATTTAACTTATATTTTCTGAGTACAATTGTACATGTAGTGAGGAAATCTTGTTTACCCTAGCCACTGTGAGCAACATTGATGTATTCTCAAATAAAAGGTAGCATGTGGCAGGTAAAATAAGTAGTACTGATATATTAAGTACCTGTTTAATTTTGTGATTTGAGAATTAAGTATGCTATTTCAAGGAGCATACAACAATATATGCCACGTCAATTACTTCCGTTGAGAATGGGCAGTGACAAAAGTGGACGGTAGTCTTTGGCTATTGGATTATTATGGCTAATTGAACTCATAATGGATCTGATTTTTAAGTAATGCGTGTGCTGGTGCTGGTTACAGTTTATGGCTAAAGTTTATCTATGTATTTATTTTTTAAAAGTGTTTATGAATATTTAAGTCAGACTGGTTATGTATTAAGAGAGCGTTTAGAATCAGTGACAGTATTTCTGCTAGACTTAACCTTAGCTCTTCATTGCAACTTTCTTTGTGTTTATGTTTAGAATCAAAGTAAAATTGAAAAAGAAGACATTAGTGCACACATATTTCAATTTAATATACAAGGTGGATACCTCCTAAATCTTTTAAAATGCAGGTTTTTTTGGGGTCCAAGATGCAAATGAATATAGGTTTAAATGCAGCCCAACAAAGTGTGTGATGAGTTGTATGAGCATTTATTTTTAGACGAACTTCATGTGAATCTTACAAAACAGAGGGCGTCCAACCCATTCAGTGAAATGCATATAAAATTTGCCGAATGACAAAAAATAGACGAACTTCGTGTTATGCACTAACAAAATTATTAGTGAAATATATATAAAATGTACCTTATAGCAAAACAAAAGAAGATTAAACACTATATGTGCTTAACTTGTTGAATTTAACAGCAATTACTTTAAAAACTAAATAAACAATTATTTGTATTTGATTCATAACGAAAAAGTTTACAAACAATACATAAATGTCACTCAAATAAAATATCCGTTAAAAATAACTTGTTATATTATAAGAGTTTATCATATCTAAATTACAAAGTTTAGTTTTTGACAGAATCCAAATTACAGGCTATTGCATGTGGTGATGAAAGATTACCCGTGATACCTTACACATGACATAAATAAATATCTAACGAGCATTGTAGGGTTTATCTAATACGATGGATGCTCACAAGATTCAAAGATGAAGGGTTTATTGAATTTTTTCATTAAAGATAAAATGATCACTTTGCTTCCTTTATCGAGGTGCAGGGGAACACTATGGAGGTGCAAGAAGAAACGGCCTAAATCATAATATACTACACGAGGTTGGAATGGCTAACACTTTGTTTTTCTTTTTTTTTTCTCTCTTAAACACCTTTGAAATGTGTTTTTTTTAAAACAAACCCCATATTCTAATTAGACTTATTTGCTATTGATTCTGGACGCGTTCTTCCTGCACCTCCACGACTTCATCCTGCACTTCCATGTTTTTCTAAAGTATCGAAAATATCCTTATAAGTGTCCAGTTACATTTTTTCAACAAAAGTTAATGACAGGTTCACATTTTTTCAACAAAAGTTAATGATAGGTCAAATTAGTACTTCCTATAACGTTATTACTAAAATTATTTTTCAATATTTAAATTAATAAATATTGGCAAAGTAAGATAATAGAAAGAAATGATATATAAATTAAACGATGCTCGAGGATTTAGATACTACTTTTTTTTTCCTTAATTTAAATTATAGTTCTACGCTTTATAAAATCCATAATGTAGATTTATTTTGTTTTTTTTATATCTTACAATATTTGTAAATTTGGTTCTTAAAATTTTCCCGTGTAATTTGAATTTATTAAGTTTCAATTCCCTGCAATTTCATTTAATTGTTTGTAATTTTATTCAATTTTTTTAGTAAATTATGAACTGTTTTCATAAGCATTTAACATATGAAGATTTTTTTTTTTAAAAAACGGCTGCTCCAAATTAAAATCGAAAAATATCATAAAAATTTGATTATAGAGAATTGATATACCTATAAAAATATAACTTTTTATATTCTAATGAGTTAAAATGTATATTAACTTAGTTTTCAAATTATCCTACTAACACAAAACACACTTAATTACACAATATTGGGATGATAATATTGAACGGATCATAGATTTCTTCTGACTGTTAAAAAATGTAAAGTGACTTAGACATTTATGTTTATTAAACTGTATAGAGTTTTGCATAATACAAATCAAATCGTCCTATTCTATGATCCACTGTACTTTATTTTAATATTTTAATATTTTTATTTATTATTTTATTAATATTATATTTTTATGAATATGAATTTATATTTTTATGATATATTTTGATATTTTTATAATATGTTTTATTATTTATTTTTAGTAAATAATAGTAAATCCTTACTCAAACTTGATATTAAAAAATTACAGAATATTTTATTGACTCTTTTCTAATTTTTTAGATCTATATACTCGTAAGCATAAGGATGAGACGGTTCATTACGTATTAATACCCCTATACAATATCAAATATAAATGTAATAGTAAACTTTATTAAAACTAAAAATTGAAAAAAATTATGAAAATTAAAAAAAAAAATAGGAAATAAAAAATAATTAAAAAAATCCAAGACCAAAATTACAGTTTTAACAGGATACAGAGAAAACAACGTTAAACAAATAGAAGTACTAAAATTATAGATTTTGCAAAATATATGAATTCAGATTGCATTAAAATAATTAAAGAACAAAATTATAGTAGTAAAATATGAAACTAAAAATATAATCAATCCATTTTTTTACTTGAGGTGATGAAACTCTATTTAATTGGATACCTTCATATTTTCTAATTATTCTTTCTATCAACATTTTTTTTAAAGTAATAAAAAGTAACTAAAAAAATAGTTTTAAACTTTTAATTTAATAAACTTAATAAAATACATACCTTTTTAATTATATAACGAAATGTTTGGATAAATGTTTGATTTTTTAATTGCTTATGATACATCAATGAATGGCAATGAAAAATAGAAACCATCAATTGGCACAATTTCATTGGTTCCAATTTAATGCCTGTTTTATTTCTTTAAAAATATTTCCATTTTTCTTTTAAATAAAGATAACAATACGTTTTGTTCTGTAATGCGGTGAAAACAATTCTCATACATAACTTATTTTTAAAAAAATAATTTTCCTAGAGCAATCTATGAAAAAGAAACTTTTAATTAAACACTTTCAGGAGTGAGAGTATAATTTACTCTTAATTATAATTATAATTATAAGCATATGCATTATATTTTAATCATCATATGAAGACAAACTATGAACATCATAAACTTGTTTTAGACATATTAGGTTTTGGTGAAGGAAATGACAATTACCCGCACGCTTTATAGATGTATGCTGGCTGCCTAGTGCATAACAAAAGTCAAGCTCTCTCATTATCATAACTTTCCTTTCTTTTTCTTCTAATAAATAAGTACCCTCTCACCAACCATCCTTCATTTTTCTTCCTAACTTCATTGAATGACTATACCATCTTTGTGATCTCATCTTATCTTTTACTAACACATCTTATTAAACAAAATAATATCATAACAATTTACAACTAAAATAAAAATTAAAAAAAATAAAAATAATAATGTTCTCTTATTAAAATAGAAAGAAAAATATTATTTCTCTTTTTCAAAGAAAAAATAATAATATATTTTCTTGAAAATATAAAAGATAGATATTAAGAAAATCTTAAAAGAAAAATTATTTTTCTTTCTTAATTTTCTCTTAAATACTAAAGTACTAGAAAATAAAAAAATAGAAAAAAAAATAATTTTAGTATATCTTGTTAAGAAAATAACATGCTCCTTTCATAATAATAAGAAAAAAAAACATAAAAATACATTTTTCTTCATACGAGACTTGCTTCTCACATTCCCTCAGTCAAAGATTTTGATTAGATTAATTAAATTTTCATAACATATTTTATTTTTTGACATCCATGTCTTATAGTTTTCACCTGAACCACAATAAAATCAAATTCATATAAACTTGTTGATGCTAATTCACTTTATCAATCATAACATATACTAAAATTTCACTTACATGATTTTTTTTTTCATATCTACACTACTTCTTTTATTAGTTATGAAACATTAGTTATGAAACATAGTGATAATGTATATTCATGTGCTTAATCATGACTCTTAGCAATGTATAAGACACTCTAACTCATAATATATATTAATTTTTTGTTGTTTGTGCCTGAGTTCCTTTATTAGTCTTTGAATCTATATAGTTTTCTTGCATATTTGTATAATTGTATGTACTTAGTTTTTATAGTAGACAAAGCTACAATATCTTGTAATTTAATATAACCAATAGTATATATCCTTTTTATTAAGATTACTTACAATATCTGAAACAACATAGCCTCTAACAATTAATTTTGATAATCTAAAACATAATGCAACACATTAAGGTTTTTTTTTTATGTATATAAGAATCTTGTTAATAGCAATACAATGTTTCACTAGCATTTGCCATGAATTTTCTAACAGGTCTCACTTTTTTTTCGTGTAATATCTAATCTTGTATAACTCATGTCATACATAAGCCTTCCCATTGTTGATAAATATAATACTTAGATATTTTTACCCTCTTTATTTCATTAAGACTCATACTTGATAATAACTTACAATTGACAGGAAATGAATAGAAATTTTCTTGCAATCTTTCACGTTGAAACACCACCACAAGACTTTCAATAAGCAATTTTTCTGAAAAAGAAAAACCAAATATTTTCATCATTTCTATCTTAATAAATTTACATCCCTAAATTTTTTTTTTTTTTCGAAGTTCTTCATATCAAGCTTCCTAGTTAATTGTACATTCAATTCTTACATTTGAACTTTGTTGAAGCCTATCACTAACATATCATTTACGTACAACAAAATAATAAAATCATTTTCATCAAATATATTATAATATATACAGTGATTTTAATTTGGTATGCTGTAACCAAGTTTTAATAATGAAAGAATCAAATTTCTTATACATGAATATCTACTTTAAATTATACTTTAGAAAATGAAAAGAGAAACAAAATATACAATAAGCAATAAAATAATTTTACTAAAAGGAAAATAAAATTATAATAACTCTTTCTCTAAATCTAAGGAAAAAACAATAATTCTCTATTGAGAATAGAAAAAATGACTATTAAAAAACATTAAGAGAAATTACTTTTTCCTCTTAATTTTTATTCTCAAACATTAAAACATTATAAAAGAAAAACAAAATATTTTGGTATTTTACTAAACAAACATTGCACTCCTTTTATAAGAAAAAAAAAAGTATCAAAACAGATTTCCAGTTTTATGAAACTACTCTTCTTACCAAAAATTCATCAAGACATAAAAGGAGAACAAAATTAAATAAAAAAACAGATTATAATGGTTATTTTGATTATTATATATTAAAAGAAATTCCACACCTCTACTTGAAAGAATTTGTTCGTGTTTATTTTTTCAGACAGTATTTTAATAAAATAGGATTTTTTTTCTTTTTTATATATTTTTCAATTCTGTTTACCTTTTAAGAAATATTTTTATTTTTTAAAAAAGTAAATCCTATTTATTTCTTAAATATTTTTTCTTAAGTTTGACAAAAAGGTTGAAAATCTCTTTTTATCTGTACCCCTAAGAAACTGAAAGTAACACGTGTGATGCAAGCATGACAACCGGAATAGCGCAACTTGATTCACAGAGGTAGAACAACTCAACGCTGATGTTTTATTTTCAATCTTAGTATTTTATTTAACAGTTCCTAGGTCAAATTCAATTGTTCACCGCGCCGTGAATCACACATCGTCACGCTGTCTTTCTTTTACCTTTTTGGTAAATCACCAAATATTTTTCTAAGTTGTTGGCTGCCTCAAGTTTCATGCATTCTCATAACGTCTTCTCATATGCATTATCAAACACGCAACTATTCAGCTTCTCACAGCAACAACATAAGCCATCATACCAACCTAAGTTTGGAGAATGTCGCAAATAATTTAATGCTTGATTCTTGCCTTAATTAATCATACTTAGTTTTTAAACTTCACACCCCAAAAGACAAACAAAATTTGTGTATAAGTGAGTTCATCTGGATAATACACGTCGCATGTTGAATATAGACTTAACCTAGGTTGCACTCCCGTTTATCAAAATTTTCAACACCAAAGAATAAAATAAAACAATTTGATTTGAGTAAAGCCATGAATTTTGACACCTAGAGGCTAATAGAGTCAAAGGGTATGTTTGAGGGTTTAAGATGTTCTGTACTAAAATAGAAAAACAAACGTGGCTATTAAGATAGTTTCCATTTATGTTTTCATTGTCTTAAATTTCTTCTAGAAGAGTGTTGAAACATGTCCTTATTGCAATAGTTGCTATCCCTCTAGAAGACCGTGACAAATCTGAGGCAAATCCTTCTCCTTTAGTAATGACAATTGACTGGTTCCATATGTTAGAAAGATTGCCCCGTCAGTGTCACAAAAGGTATCAAACAAGACACCACAAGTTCTTCTTTCGATCTCACTATTATTTGAGTGGCTTGGACATGCCCTTCTACTGTGTTGGGTGCAACACTCAGAGCTTCAACGCATTAAACGAAAACCGTTGCTTCTTGTTGGCACAAGGTCGATGGACGTGATGAAGAACCCTTCTGATGTCCCTTCTTACATGCTTCTTGAGGCCAGTGGTGACTCTGAAACTGATTGTAACCCCACTATGGAAGAACATGGTTATGAAATTGACAGAGAAGATGATGATGCTCTATCGTGCATCTACGATAGTTCTGAGACATGTAATGCTGCTGAGCTCAATGGATACGAGTTTTGGAATGATGTTGAAGATGAGAAGAAATGTGAGGTTCATCGAACATCATATTGTGATGATGATGATGAGATGCAAGAACACCAGAAGTCCTGTGTGTCTGATGAGTCGGGCCATGAATTGGTGGATGAGATGGAGAAGAACAGGAGGTTCTGGGAAGCTTGCTTGGCATCGTGATTGTGTTTGAGGGAATTTCCTTTTTCTGAATCACACTGGTCTGGCTTCAAGAACATTCATACAAAACAATCATAGCCTTGTTTAGCTAGATGGGGTCTGTTAATTATCTAAAAGATTAAAGCTTTCAATTGTATGTATCTATGCCTAAACTGATTTGTTCAGTTTCAAACCACATTTACTTGTATAAATCAATGATCCTTTCACTTCACACTAAATTCAACTGTTACCGTTTCTTATTATAGCTTAATCATGTAGTAATCTTGCTACAGACTTATTGATTCAGTTATGTTTGAAATTCAGATGATCAAATACCATGGTTAAGGAGATTCAGGGAAATTCGGTTCTGCGAAATACTCTTTCAGATTTTAGCTGTGAAAGCATGGTACATGAGTTCAGCAGGCTTAATGGACAGGAAAGTATTTTGGTTTTGTTTAGGCCTACTGATTGAAAATTCTCGCATCTTGATGAATTTCTGAAGTTTTATGAATAATAAGTGCACAACATGTGATCTTGTGAATAATTGAACATCAATTACGGTCAAACTTGTTATGTATATTATTAGTAGAACCTGGTATTATGGAGCATTCAAATTTCAGACATTTTCAAATAGTTTTATGGTCAAATTTCACACTTTTTTGGTCAAGTTGATGGACTTTCATATATTGGGAATAATAATTTCAATGTTATCTTCGGACTAATTGAAAATCAATTGTTGTGGAAGTCACTGTTCAGCATTATAATATTATTATTACTTGGTCTGATGAAATATTCAAATTTCGCACAACATCAAATACCATTTTGTCTTTAAAAGAAAAAAATGGTGAAGGCAGAAAATGTTTTTGTAATGTTTCTTCCAAAATGTAGAGGCACTTAAATGATGTCTAGATGTATTGTAAATTGATGAAATTTTATTTGACTTATGAAATACATTCATCTTTGATGAATTAACTACATATTTCAAAAGTGTTGAAACTGTGACAAGTAATAAATTGTCACTTATCTATTGTTATACTAGAGTTGATAAGATTATTATGAAACTTGTAAATTTTGGTTGAGATAAATTATATATTTAAGAGTTTAATTGTTAAGCATTAAGAATGTAAATATATTGTTAACTAAACAAAATTTGTAATAAATTCCTTGCTTTTAATTATAGTATTGGTACATATTATTCTTTTATTCTTTTTTATATGTTGTAAAAAGTTAAGAAATTAAACATTTTTCTTAATTCTAATAAAATAGTTAGAAATTTTTATTTTTATTTTTTTTAATTTCAACTTCATAATAAATAGATAAGTGTAAGTTAATCAAAATTTAAGTGGGAAGTAATAAATATTTTACAAAAAAATAAATACTATTATATTGAATTTTGTAAACCATAAAAACAGAAAACAAAAATCTTTTAAAAAATATGATTATCGAAATGGAAGAACAGGAGTATAACTCTCTGAGATAATTATTTAAACTCAATCAACTTAGTCAATCTTTACATGACACATGATTAAATATTTTTAGTTATTTTATCTTAAATTTAAAAACTTAAATATGTCTCTTAAACATTACTTTGGACCATAGAATGGGTGATGGTACATTGCCGCCTAATAATTTTTTCAACTTATTAGTAATGATGAGATAATAATAATGTCAAAAATCATTTAAGTAAATTCTTTTCTTTGTATTTATCGAAAGGTTTATAGCTAAGAGACATTAATCATGCACAATTTTTTTAGAAAAATGAAGAAACAAAAAACATCAATATTGGTATCACGCAAACACATACTCCAAGCAATTCTATTTGGAGTTTACGTGAGAAAAGCATCAAATATTGCTTTTCACTACACCATGGGTTAGAGAATACCAGAATTGTTGATGAAGATAAAATGATGACCTTTGTTAGATCTTGCATACTACATTACGTAAGGAATATGTCTCAAGTCACTCATAGCAGATGGGGTATCACATTTGTGCACCAAAACAATATGAGCATCATCATTTACAGAACTAAAAAAATTCACCCAAATGTAGCCATTTTCTACATGCATTAGAAATATCCTTACCATAAACTTTCCACCTTAATGCTGACAACACAGGTTCATAATCACCATGTATAGATGTACATAAATTTCGAAAGCAATCATCTGCAATATCACGCAAACTTCTGATCTTGGAAATTATTACGGGCATCTTGCAACTTTTGAATTTGATTTTGTCTTAGTCTAGTAAAACCATGGTTCTGGAAAAACTCCTCCTTATAGCATAGTCACTATCATTATAATATAGAACAATAGGAGTATGATCTGAAAAGGGTGCCAAGGCATTATCTTCTTGAGATATTACTGAATCGGTCTTTGCCTCAAGAATAGACGTGATGAATAGTGTAGACAGGAATTCAACATTTAACTACCAGTAATGTTACATTACCACCAAATTTTGATCATGCACAAATACAAACAAAGCAAGCACCATTTCTTGCTGAACAAATCTCCCTATTCCCTAACAATTCATCAATGCATTCAACGCTACCTGTTTAAAATTTGAAAATACACTTAGCTACTCCTTAGATTCCCATCCAATCTAGTACTGGTGGGACATAGAGAGTCAGAATCAGGTCAAATTCAGCCCTAAACTGAACATAACCACTGCCCACATTCCACAACAAAACAAACATTTCCTACACCCGTGACCAATTAATTTACACAAGCAACCCTGCTTGTAGGGACAAAATATAAGACAAGGTACATAAACACCGATTATAAGTTAAAATGAGTTCTTAACTAGATGCAAACACTGGAACTAGAGAAACAGGATCTGCAAATTTATCGATCATCTCCACATCATTGGTGCTTGTGCTTCCCATTGATGGACTACTTGTGTCAGCATTTGATTCTTCGGCAGTAAGAGTTGTTCTTGAGTCATCTTCGGAAGAGGAACTTGAGCAGGAGTTCTCAGTTTTGATATCAGTAAACGATAAAGCAGATTCCAAGTTATAGACAGAGAAACTCTTGGGGCTCTCTAACTTCTCTTGCAAATTCCCTACAGGTTCTTCCGATAATCTTTTTGTTTTCTCATCCAAACGTTTCAAGAAGCATTCCACTATCTCACTCACTGACGATGCATCAGCCTCCCCTTCCTCTTCACTGGTAGGACTGTAGCTAACATCATGATGGTGATCATCATCATCATCATCATCATCTTCTTCTGACTTGGTCTCTCTCAATTCACCACTTGTATCCATTTCTTGCTGACTATCATAGTCATCCTCAGATTGGCGATCAGATGAACGAAATGACATGGGCGAATATCCTCCTTCGGCTGTTTCTTCACGTTTTCTAAGTGTCTTCAGTATTAGGGTCTTCAGTAAATTCATCACTTGGACCGCATGCATCAGAGCAGTTAATGGATCAGACATCTGTTTCAGGAGACAAAAGCAAAAAAATGTGAATTTAGAACACTAGATTTGCAGTTTGCATGGTTATCATCGTGCGTGTGCATGCTAATGGAAACAACATAAATTATTTTGTTAAGCATGAATATAAAAGTTAATGATTTAGATTTTTAAATGAAAAGGTGTATGGAAACATACCTGAGTCATATTTGGAGCAAAAACCATTGCAATGTTTCTTGCATCCATTTTGTTGTAATCCTCTTCAGCTACAACATCAGCCATGAGATCAATGGCCCAGTTGAGCAAGGCTGACTCAGTTGGCTTTAGCTGCTTCACAAGCTGAACAGACTCTTCTTCTGTGTTGCACTCAAGAACTTGCTCAGGGGAAAGTCCATCTAGCACTCCTGAAGGAAGCTCTCTGAACCATGCTTTGATTAGGCCTGCCAAGCAGTGGACATCAATGTCATCAGGCACAATACCCTTATTCAACTGCTCCCTTAAATGCTCCTCCTCGCTGTTCTCTGGATTTATGCGAAATATACCTTCAGCCTGAAAATTCATCCCGAAGAGACAACACAAATGATTGTCAGTGACCCAACCTCGCAAGGTCTTTGTCAATGGTCCAAATGGCAAAGCATATCATAAATTTGGTACCTACCTTTAGGCCACCCTGTGAGTATAACCGCTCTTGCATTAGCAGTAGAATTGTGGGGACACTGTTCCCTTTTGAATCATAGGAACACTGCATTGATTCTGCTGAGACGCCAAACACACTAACACTGCAAGTTTTCACAATGGCAAATCACATCAGCATACGGATAAAGATACATAATCTGGCTAGTTGGGGTTCATGAGAAAAAATAAAAAAACTATAGGGGAAACAAAACAGACATGATTCAATAACTTTCTAAAAAATCCAATTGCAGCAATTGGATTTTGACAAAACACGTAATCGATATGAACCCCAGATCAAAAAACACTCACAAGCCTCCACTTTGCGATTACACAAATCAAAGAAACTTGCTTCAAACCACGCCGCACAAATGGCTTGAAAGCATTTTCCAAAAGTATTACTGTATACCCAAAAGCCTGAGAAAAAATAGGAAAGCTTTTAAATCCTACGTTACCGTTAGGTATTTTTTCAGCAAATAAAGGCAAACCTTAATTCGCTTTTAAATGCAACTATAATAAAGGTAAAGCTTAATCTCCTTTTGAATGCAACTACCTAACTTTCTAGTTTTGCATCCTCCTTCTTTCACTTTTCTCCCACGCAACGGACGAAAATCCTTACTGAATGATATTAACGTACATTCTCCGCCAACACACACAGTAGAAATGTAGAAGGGTTTATGGCCATAAAACTCTCCACTTCATAAAATCCGAACAAAGTGATAATTTTCCAACTGAATCTGCCAATGTTGCAGTTTGGCTAAATACTCCAAAGGAAAACTTCTCCCCACAAAACAGTTACATCCGATTTGAACAGGATTATTTTCAGAGAAAAAAAAAAAAACACGCGCAACTTCTGAAAGAGAAAAACTAACTCACGCAGAACCAGACCCACCAACAACAAAATCTCTGAGCACCAAAAATGAAAGAAAAGAAATAAACTTGGAGCATTTTTAGCAAACCCCATTTGAAACAAGTGAAGAAAGGAGTACCTAGCACTGGGAACAGGAGCGGGGACATGAACCTCCAACTCAAGAGGAAGACCCAGAAACCCGTTGAAGCGATCGAAAGTGACATGACTAACATGCTTGACGTTTGTGGGCCATCCGATCTCCATGGGGTGATGGACAGCGGAGATTACATCGTCGGGACTGTCCACACTGCACGCCACCATCGATTTCCTCAGCGCCGCCAACAGCACCGACACCGGCGACGCCGGGTTTTGCTCCTCCTCGCTGCCTCTCCGCCCCTTCCCACCACCGCATCCGCCAACGCTGGTCACCACGACTTGCCCGGTCATTCTTATCTTCTTCCACAGAAAAGAAACACAAACGCTCTCTATATGTCTCTCTCTGGGTACACGAGTGGAGAGAGATTTTTCTTGTTTCTTTTTGTTTGTGTTTATTGGGAGGTGGGAATGGAGACAGATTTCAAATTTGAGGATGAGTTTTTGGCAATGCGAGTTTTGTTGGGTTGCATTGAAGTTGTTTGCTAGTTATGTTATGTATGTATTCGTGAACTTTGAACCTCAACGGCCACTTGTTTTAAATTTTGTCTCAGACTTTATCTACCCTCTTCTCTCTCCTTTTTGACCTCACTGTCCTTACACTATTAACATCACATGCCATCACACATTATTAACATTATTAACTGCATCTTTCTCTTTAATCAATTCTTACCTTGCTGTACTCCATCCTTATTAGTTCCGAATATCATTATTAATTATTAACACTGTTTAATATTTAAATGCTCTTCAAAAAATTTCATATTTAAAAAAAAAAACGAATTTTGAAGTACGGGTTATTTAGTTCCATTATTACACTGTAAAAAGGGGGCAATTTTGAATAATGGGCAATTTTGTTTTCTTTCGCCTTTCGTTTTGTACTGGAACACTGTAGTATAATCCTGAACAAAAGAAATAATGTTTCTGAAATATTTTTAAAAATTGAGTTTTTTTTTTTTGTTACCGCTTCCGTAAATAAATGTAGTTCGATTCTTAAATTATCTAAGGTAATCGTTTGTTAAATTGTTAAATCTTAAAACGGCACAAAATTTTATTTAGAATATAGTATATTCTTGTAGAAACAATTCATGTTGCCAACGAAAGTGCCTGCATAAAGGACAATAATTCGTTGGCGATAAAGTTTTTATCGTGAAAAAGTAATCTTATTTGCTTCTTGCGTTGTGCGAGTCAGCTAAATAAAACAACACAATCATTTGTGAAATTAAGGCAATAGAATTTGGACATGTGCGTTCAATAGTTTGGACATCAAATCAAATCTATAAACTCGGTTTGATTTAACGCACAAATGACTTATCGTGACTTGATTTGTTTATGAAATTGGCGAAAAATTAGAATTTACGAACACCATTAAGGTGGTGTACTTTTACTTAGATGATGGGTGTGGTTGGTTGACACAAGGACAATTCACCAAATTCCAATGATCCATGGAAAGACATGTCCTTCTTCACAATAAAATTCGAATTTTATGGAAGACCGTTGCAAAAGAATACGATCGTTGTTTTATGAACACTTTCCTTGTAATGTAGGATAGTGTTGTTTCACCTTATTATCGGAAACAACTTTTGCATCTCCAACTAGTATGCATCCTTTTTGCCTGATTCTAAATGCTTTATGAGAAACGGTATGCACAAGTAAATGTATACGTTACAACCTTTGCATCATCCATGGAAGTAACAAAAATAAGAAAAAAAAAATATTGCATATTACATAATTATTTTTTCTTTAATTTTATTATTATTGTTATTTTGTGGGATACCCCAAGAGGGTCCTAAACAAACATGAAAAAAAAAAAACACACATACACACAAATACCCCAATGTTGGGTAATTGTGGACCCATATGGCTGAGATAGATTAACATGAGACTGGGATGAGATTAAGACTGACACGGAAAGGGCCATTGATAGGACACAAGACTAGAATACAATTCAATGGTAGCATTTTTAGAAATTCAACTCATCTATCATATTGGAGAATCGACACCCAAAAAATAATAACTCATTTATGGTTTCTAACACTTTCACATGTTCATATTGACTATTCATTTTATACCTGTGTAAATATGTTGAATTAAATTAACTTGTTTTTTTATTCACCAAAAAACAATCTAAGTTTTTTTTTTAAAAGAAACAAATAAGATATTATTTATCTTTATAGGAATAATAAACTATAGTTACTAACATGTAAAAATGTAAGGGAACGTCCTCTGATTTCTTCTGTATTATTTTGGTAGGGATCTTAAAATGGTTGAGACAAATACATACATAATCAATCATTCAGGTGAATGTTTAGAATTCGATTGAGTTTAATTTATGTAAGTCAAGTTCTCCAATATGTGTGATGTTTTGGTCAAATGTCTCTTCTCGTATACTGAGAAGTTTGTGTTTTATCAATAAAATAAGTTATAGGGCCGAGGGAGCGGCACCCCTTGTTACTTGAGGGGCCCATGGACCCGCCCCAACTTTCTTTATTTCTTTTAAATTACAATTTTCATTTTCTATTTTTCTTTATCAATTTTATTCACGCATTTCAATATTAATATATCTCATTTCTTACAAATTTTCAAAATTATTAAATTTTAATATTTATTTTTACACAACTGTATCATTTTCTTTACCGGAAATAAAAAACAGTGCGTCACGTGTAAGTAAATATTAATATCTTATTTATATTTCAGAACTAAATTTAATGACTTCAAAAGTTTAATGACCTTCCTGTTTAAAAAAAATTTAATCAAGTGTCTCAGGAACTAAAATTGCAGATTGAAATATATATATATATATATATATATATTAATCTTAAAAAAAAATGAAATGTTGAAACAATTTTTTTCTTTGACCCTAATTTGTTCCTTGGAGAGAGGCCTGGATAAAGTTGAGACTTCAGAAACATATATAATTGTACTGGTATAATTTTTTGGAATAATTGGGCCTACTTGGCCCTTAAAATGGGTCATTGGGCATATATGCAATAATTGATTTTATGTAGCTTAGCTGTTCTCTTTTCAAATATATGGCAGTGACCTTCATTTTATTTATTTATTTTTTAAATTTCAACACGCGGCTTCCTACGAGAAAGAATTAATAAAATAAGAGGAAGAAGATTAGTTACTTTCTAGCATAATTAAATAATTTTAAATTTATTTTTTAAATTAGAATATTAGGTAGAAAAATTATTGTATGGCTTATTATTTTATTTAAATATTTGATGTTGAAACAATCAATAAGATTTTTTAGGAGATCAATCAATAAGAATTTAAATTAATAAAAAACTGAAAATATGATGATTACTTAAAATATATCCTTTTACAAAATGATAAGTATGAGTTAAATTCGTATATATACAATTAATTGCTACAAATCATTTATCAAATTAGGAGATTGATTAATATGACTCATTTATTAAATTAATGATTTGATTAATATAGACTTGTGTTATTTGTATTTTAATGTAAATACATGTATGTGATTGTAACAAAAATTCAAACTAATAAATGAAACCAATCTTTAGTGGGCATTGTGAGAGATAAATAATTCATTGAGAATTTTTTTTAGTTTTGTTCTTTTCGTAATAAAAGGGACATGTTTAGAATCAAATACTTATTTTACGATTATATTTCTATATCAAATGATTTTATCATAAGAAGTTGCTATCAAAAGATATTTGTCAACTTTGATATTGAAAAAGCAACTTTAATTTATAGCATATTACCAACTAAACTCATATTTAAAAGAAATGTGATAATGAAAAAGAGGTATAGTATAATATTATTATTACTTGGTAATGTATGTTTATGTTTGGGAGAAGTTTATGGATAAAATACTATGAATAAATTTTAGGTAAAGCTTGAAAATTGGTACATGATAAAGTTTTTAAATATTTGTTTTTGTTTGAAGAATCAATAATATATTAAATAATATATTATGTAAATGTATGAAGGTGATTTTATCTAAATTGTTCTTAATTTAAAATATATTGATATTTTTATTGATGATGATAACACAATACTTTTTTTTTGTTTTTTTAATTATTTGATAATATCTTATAAAAATTATTAGGAAGTGGGTTCAAGCCTTGGACAAAGCTTGAAGTTGTCACATAATAAAATCTCTATATATTATTATTTGAAGAAACAATTATATATCATGTAAATGTATAAAGTAAATGTATAAAGGTGATTTTATTCTTAAATATATTAATAATTTCAATCAAGTTGTCCGTAGTTTAAAAAACATTTATGCTATAATTAATGATGAGGATTATGTTTTTCTTCTTAGTTCTTTGCAAGATCTTATGAAAATTAAGAAAATGTGAATTTAAGTTTAAATCATCCTTACAAAACTAGTTTAGAAGTGAGATTTGCTTCTCTTTGTATATTGTAATTTGGCTTTATCATTAAACAAGAGATCTTTAACAATATATTGACTAAGGTAAAAACATAAACAACTACAATGTATGACTAGATCTTTATAGGTGATTGGATAATGAGTAACATGATTAACTCAATTTTATTATGATAGACTTTAATATCATATTAAAAATTGAGTTTAAGTTTAACTCATAATAAAACTAATTATAAGGTGAGGATTATCTTCAGTTATTTCTTATAAATTTATCTACTTTATTTAATATAAGATTTCTAAAAAAAAAAAAATTTAAACAGAAAAAGTAAAAGTTCATTATTGATGGAGAAGTTAAAACAACCTTTTAATCTTTGTTATTGATTAATATCATATTAGGTGAGGGATGTGCGAGAATAGTGTATGATATTGGATTAAGCATGATTATAAAATAAAAAATTACAAATCTTTAATTATGAGTTTTAATTCTTTAAGTTATCACATCCTATGTTCTTTTAGACTATCATAATAACTAAATCAGTATATATTTCTTAACTCTTAGAAAGACCTTTTCGTTTAAAAAAAAATATATAATAATTTTAGTTTATTTTGTATATATAAAATATGGTGTTTTTTTACTTTTACTCTTTACTTTTTATGTTATAGCAAAATTTCCTTTAGTTCTTAATGTCACAATAATGAGAACCAAAACAAATGATGATGGATATTCCACGGATTGTACCAAAAAAAGTGTAAGGATACAAATAGCTGGAAAAAAAAAAACTAAGTTACGAGTTTAATAGTTAACTTAAAAGCTTATAGTAATATTAAATTAATCCAGTGTTTATTTATCAAAGATCTAATTGCAATCAAACAAAGCTTATGAACAAATTCAGTAAGTTACAAGTTAGATTATTTGACATATTAAAAGTTAGTTTATCAGTCAAATATAGTCTTATTCGTTATTAAATACTATTGAATTTGACTGAAGTGTTTTATCAGAGTAAAGTGAGTGTGTTTTCAACCAAGAAAATTATACCCGTTCATTCAAGATTCATTTCATTTCGTCTTGTTGACGATATACAACACATCAATTATAATGTCGTTTTCTCAAAGCAAACTAACTATGTTTTTTAGCCAAAAAAAAAAAAAAAAAACACAGCACTAATTATTATTCATTACACGTTCATTTCTTATGTAGATATAAAATGATAAATTAAATAGGGAGTGATATAGGTAAAAGAAAAACTACTAATAGGCAATTACAATAATAAATACTGATCGTAATGGGTGTTAAGTATGATTTTTTTGTAAGTACTAGTAAAACAATAACTTACTTTTCTAAAATAAAAAAAATATGCATTTAAATTCTATAAAAGTTATTTTTATCTAATCTTTCAAAAAACTAAAATGTGTATAAATTGATATTAGGTTACACACAAAATGTTAATTTAATTTCTCATTTGTGTCACTCTTAAATATTTATAAAAAAATAATAAAATAACTCCTGCCTTCCTCTCTAACTTGGATTATAATTATTCAGCAAAAAGAAACTTGAACTTTAATTAATTAAAGTACTTAAATAATTTCTGGGCGGCTACACGTATAATGACAATGATTAAAGATATGAAATAAGAAGTAATCAGCTAGTAATCTGAAGAGGGTATAAGCTTTCTCTTAATCTGATTTTTTTTCTTCATTTACAATAAAATGAAAGTTCATTCAGAAAAGCAAAGTATAGCTGTTGAGAGTTTGTCAATTGTGATGATATCGTTATCTTTATCGTAACAAAAACAAATCCTAGAAGCGTGTGTAGCGTAGGAAATGTTATAAATAAAAATATTTTTAAAAGCAAAGTATTCAATCTTATTTTTTTTTTAAGTTTGATATTATAACTTTTTTTGGTTTTATTTGAGTCATTTATCTGTTAGTGCTTTAGTTTTATTTATCAAATTTGTAATTTTGGTGACAAACAAAATTATTAAAAATGACAAAATAAAAGGGCACAACTTTTATAGTAAAGAATTTCCACAAATGATAAGAATGACCAAATTAAAACATATGGATAATTGCTATTATTCCCATTTTTTGATTGAAGTCTTAAGCAAGCGTGTGGAGTGAGATTAGTCATTTTATAGACGACAAATTGAATGTTTGTGATGCCTTTGACATACATAACATTGACTTCACTTATTTGCTGAATTTTTCTAATCATTTCCAATACTTTAGCTGTTGACATTCCATCACGATAACAACCACCACAATTTATTCAAAACTTTTATAAATATCTTCAAACTTCAAACTTCTTGTCGTTCTTGCTTGTTGGACAAAACAACATGGAGCAACACGAATCTTCTCTATCATTTATGTTGAATCTTTTTAATGTCTCCTCCAAAAGAATTCAACAATACTGTATAAATGGTTATTACATGGTATAAATAAAAGTAAGTAAAATATTAGTGAAATGATAATTAGTCATTAATTTCTGGATTTTTTTTCTTTTTCCTTTATTCATTAGTTTTGTATAACTTTTTATTTTTTGGTTAAGAAAATATTACCACATTAACTCTTAAAATTAAATTGTATGAAACGAACGTGATTAAAGAAAGGGAATCAACCTTCTAAACAAGAGTAATGACACTTTAATGTGATTACATTTTCTTAATGAATATATTAGAAGACTAACAGAAAATTAATGTGTTGAAAAAGAATAAAGATGTCTCCAAAAAAAAAAATATTATTATTATTCTACTTGGGTCATTCTTATTCATGTGACTGATAATGATTAATATTTAATTTGATATTCGTTAAAATTATTGAATATGTTCATTCAAATTTTGTAACCATGTTTAATGATACTAACGGTTTTTTAATCATTCTTGTGTAATTTTAATGATACTCTCTGGTAGAGGTGTTCTGGTCAAACTGGAAAAAAAAGTTTGGAAAAAGGGTTGACCCGCGAAGTTATGATAAGACAGTGAAGAACATATGTGCAAAGTGCTGGCAGATTGTAACCAACCACTGTAGAATTGAGCAAAATATTCTTTTGACACAGACTTACCAAAAATAAAAGAAAAAAACTGTTCAACACAAAGTGACATTATTATAGAGAACCATTACCGATAAGGGGGGAGTTTTTAAACATTTAACTTTAATTCAGACGATATCCTCTCAAAAATCAATGGTAGGTGAGATTATCTTAATGCAACTAGATAAATACATGCATTCGATGATTGAATTGGCAATTAATTATATATGGTTGAACCTGGTTTGAGGGCACAAGTTTCCTTCTCATATTAGTCTTCTCACACATTATAATATTATGTTATATGTAATGCTTAACTGGTTTGATAAACTAAAATGATTTGGAAGGCCTATAAAAGGGAGCAAATGCTTTGTAATTAAGCACTGCACTCACCAATTAAGAGTTAAGACAAGTGCATAGCATACAAGTGACACAAAGAGATTACATTGAAGATTAAGATGAGAAATTTTCTTGTAGCTTGTTTGGCAGTGTTCTGCATCCTTGGGGCTTGTCAAGGTGGCAACCTTAGAAAGAATTTCTATAAGAAAACATGTTCTCAAGCCGAGCAGATTGTTAAGACCAAAATCCAGGAACATGTCCCTGCAAGGCCTGATTTGCCTGCCAAGTTGATCAGAATGCATTTTCATGACTGTTTTGTGAGGGTAAGCATTCATAGTTCTTGCTCTTTATTACTTGCATCATTTCAAATTTAAATACAACAGTTGCATGCAACGTAATTTAGAGCTACATGGTGATTCACATGACATGGCTGTGAAAACAACATTTCAGGGTTGTGATGGTTCGGTTTTGCTGGAGTCCACTGCCACCAACCAAGCAGAGAAGGATTCTATTCCTAACTTATCTTTGTCTGGCTTCGATGTGATTGATGACATAAAAGAAGCATTGGAGGCAAAATGTCCTGGAACTGTATCCTGTGCTGACATACTTACGTTGGCTACAAGGGATGCTGTTTCTGTCCAAGTATGCAAAACCTAACCATTATATATACTACACAACTTCCATATATATATATATATATATATATATACTTACATTATGCATGTATTTCATTGCAGTTCAATAAGCCTATGTGGGAAGTGCTTACCGGTAGAAGAGATGGGAGAGTATCCATTAGTGGTGAAGCCTTAGCCAATCTG
>Ga0209700_103025_pt1 | contig 32970 bp, 17 predicted proteins | sample SiratroredBW_FD_187528 | JGI IMG/M metagenome (GOLD analysis project Ga0209700, IMG submission 187528) | Root nodule microbial communities of legume samples collected from California, USA - Siratro red BW (SPAdes) (version 2) | ecosystem: Host-associated > Plants > Roots > Nodule | place: USA...
AAAAAAAAAAAAAAAAAAATAAAAAAAAAAAAAAAAAAAAGCAAAAGAGGACAAGGAATCGCCGCCGAACACAGAACATATGATATTGGTACTCGTAAGAACACAACATAACCTAAACTGGAAACGAACAAGAACATAATATTGAAAATCGTAAGAACACAACATAACGTAAACTGAGAGTAAGAACAGTGTCGTAAACGGAAACGAACAAGAACATAATATTGGAAATCGTTTGAGCACAACATATCGTAAACTGAGAGTAAGAACAGTGTCGTAAAAGGAAACGAACAAGAACATAATATTGGAAATCGTAAGAACACAACATTATCGTAAACTGAGAGCTAAGAACATTGTATCAAACTACAAGAAAGAAAACACGAATAAACGAAATCTGTAAACTGAAACTCAAAACAAAAAAACAGTAGCAGAATCGTCAGAAAACTCAAAGAACGACATGTTTATCTCAAACTAGAAAGCTCTGTCGAAACCTCAGACATTTTCGGCTTCATCTTCAACTACGGTGAGATTCGGAGTCACAACATTGGTAAGGATGAGTAGCGCAATATAATCTCCAACCTTCACTTCAAAATCCACATCCGAATGGTTGAATAGCACAACAACAACAGGATCTCTATTATCCGCAGAAATCCATTGGTCAGCCACGGTGATAGAGTGATTCATTACGAACTCCATTTTTTGAACTGCAATTTATGACATAATTCAAATCAAACCAAAAAAGATAAAGGCTACAAAATTTGTAAGAGGTTTCAAGCGGAGAGAACGTTACCAATGTTCCCGCGGGTTCCTTCTGGAATCGAGATGATGATGTCAGTGGCTACCGTGGCCATTCCTTTGGCCGGCACTTTCGTCTCCACGACGTTATCAAAATATCATCTCTTAGTTTTGGAATGAGTTATTAATTAAAAGTAGTGAAAGAGGAAGCATAGTTTATAGCAATACCTGAACAGATCGTAACCGCCAGAAGAAGGAGAGGCCCTGGAGGGTAGAACGGCCTTGTCGGAGAGCCTTTTGACGCGTAGAAAGGGAGGGGTTGAGGAAACGACATGGAATTCTGGTCGAGGTTGAGCCATTATAGAAATTGGGTTATGAATTTGAATCGATAGAATTGACGAGGGAGATTGGGAGTGAGGTCAGGGTTTATATAGAAGAGGAGGAAGACGAAGCGAAAAGGCGCTCAATGTCACACCATATTTTCCCACGTTGGATTCGAATGTTCCATATTTATTATAAATAAAAAATATAATATAATTATAATGTAACAGAAATATTTTTTTCATAAATTTAATTATACAATGAAAACTAGTTAATCATGCAGCCGATCAATTGAATGAGAAAGCAAAGAAACAAGAAAAATAAAAAATTACATGAAGATTGTGGGAAGAGGAATCCGCTGGATAGAAGGGCATTGCATGAAAAGACAATGGTGGTTTTGTAAAAAGGCAAAGTTGGAAGTCAATTGGACATTTTGGTAATTACCGTTTAACTGAATCAGTTGACAGCTAACTGATGTCATATGATCCTAACTAACTAATTGCTTTTCTTTAGAACTCTTTGTTTTACTTGTAATTTATTTTCAAATAAATGATTCTTTAAAAGCAACTTATCTTTAACAAATTATGAGTTTTTTTAGAAAAGGTGAGTAAAATAAAGAAAAGCCATGTTAGTGTGTTACTTGTAGATCAAGACGGAACATATTAATTATATTACTATAAAAATATGTATTGAGTTAAATTATTTTAGTTTTTTATGTCTATTTTTTTCACCTACAAATAACTTTATTTTTCACTGTAATTTTTCCCTTTTTACTCTCTCATATTATTTTTATACTATTTAAATAAACCATTAAAGACTATTACGGTTAGTGGTAACTAATTGTAAACCTTTTATCTTTACTTTTAATAATAAAATTAAGATTTACAGATAAATTCTCAAAATTGAGAGTAATGATACAATTCATTATATATTTGAAAGTCATAAAATTAATAGTAGGAGTTAGATTAAGATAAAAAAATAAAAAAAAAAATAAAAAAGCTAAGAATGAGAAGGAGAGTTGTATAGAGTACAACTATGTCTAAGAAGCTTATCTACGATGTCTTACAGCCTCTAACACTAAATATTCATATATAAAAAATATATAGTGAATTTTAAATAAAATAATAATTAATTTAAATATATTCTAAAATAGAAGGATGCAATTTGCCTTAAAACACCCCTCCCCTCCAGTGAGCCTTTCCCTCTTTTGTAGAATTGATGGTTAAGTAATAGTTCAAACTCAGTCGTTTTTCCGACATTGTTATCGGCCTCATTGATTTGGGCTTTCAGTGATCCAAGTGAGCCCAATTACTGACCCACTAATGCTATTACATTTTATAATAAAGTGATCCACATTTACATTATTGTGACGTGTATGATCTAGAGCTGTTTACTAATTGTATCCACAGAACCACAGAAAATAGAAGCAAAACTATGCGAACAACAGCTATCTAAAATTGAACTCATGTGGCATAATTCTGAGAGGGTTTGGGTTTTTGTTTCCTCAAGGAACTTAATGGCTTCTTTCCTCCACATCACTTGGTAATTGGAGACACATAATAAATAGAATATAATATAAAATGATTAAATCTACAATTCCTCAAAACCAAATACATAATAAATAATAAAATCAAATACATAATAGTAATAATACATACAATGACTCTGCACAATGGATCGACTTATAGTAATGTAGTGGAGCATATTTGTGTTTCTATATATTTTTATGCTTAAAACATACCTTTTTATGGTCCTTCATGCAATCTATTATCTCAATTTTTGTAAATAGACATTTTATTTATAAATATTAAATAAATAATATAGGAAACTACTAAAATAAATAACGAAAATACATTTTACACAATTATTCTTCCTTGCATTTTACATTTAAAAAATACTAAGATAAGTAATGTATGAGATGTTGTCAATTTAGTCCTTAAGAAATGAACGATTTACTTAATCATTGAATGTGTAAAAAATTAACAATAGGACCTAATTGCTGAAAGTTTTACCCATTCTATACTAAAACAAATATTTCTTTCTTTTTTTCAATTCATAACATATTACACATTTTAAAACCAAATTAGTAACTTAACAATAAGATAAAAAAATTTATAACACACTTCTTCTTTCTTTTTTTCCAAAAAAACCATTATACCTCTCAATTTTCACTCTTTAATAAAATGGTTTTATTCTATTTTTTTCTCTCTTTGGTTTTTCTTTCAGCCTCACTTTTTTTCCTCTACCCAGCAAAAGCTAAAAGTTACACCCTCTCAAAATACTTCAAGAGTGTCAAGTTACCTCACTTCATAAGAAATATAATAACTAGTAAAAGTACTCTTGTTTAAGAGCGGATATTCGTAATTATAATTTGAAAGTAAAAAGTTATCCAGGAACAATTCAAATCTCGCACTTTGGGGTAAGACTAAAACACACAAGTAAGCATTTTTTTGTTTCAGGTATATGTATTAAAGCATATGAGCAACTAGGTCTTGATTTTGGAAATCACAGTTCCAAGAAAGAAATGGAGTTGGAGGCGCAATTGGTTTGACTGAGTGCAGATGACGGTGCATTTGGGAAATGACAGGGGACAAATTTCTTGTACAACATGCTCTGATAATGGCATGTATAAGTTTTAATTATGTTATGGTTCCAAAAGAAAAATTGAACATGCAATTATTATGCTTCATTTATTTCAAAATTACATAAGGGCTTGTGGACCTAGATGGCAGTACAATTTACACTGATTTTGTATAGATGGAAGACATTTCAATGGTGCAGGTTGAAGTACAAGATTGGAATTTATTGAGTTGAAAAGGTAGAAGTAATGATTATGAATAAAAATAGTGTCCAAGATTATAAAAACGACAACAGAATTTGGAGAGATTAATGTTCCATCTCCAGCAAAGAGTTTGGGTTACTGGAACATGTGTATGACATAGATTGAAACATCTTAGTAGGAATAGCCTTTGACGAACATTCCCTTTGTGGCTTCCTCAGATTCACCTTCTCCAGTATACTTTCCAAGCTGAGCGAGAGAGTTGGACTTGGCACGGAAAATAAGTGCGTCTTGTGCTGCTTTCACGCTCTCTGGTCGCCCTCCCCATGTCTTCAAGCAGGTGTTTTGGAGGGCTCTGGCGTAGGAGAAGGACACGTGCCATGGATTTGGAGACTGGTTCATCGCATTCAAGTTCAAGGTTGCTTCAACCTCGGACTGTCCACCGGACAAAAACTGCACAATTCAAGACAACACAATTTTGGTCACTACATGAACAATTGTTTCATGGAAGTTGGAAGAATGGTTTTTTTTTTTAAGCACTTACCATGATTCCAGGGACAGCAGGTGGGATTCTTCTGTGAAGGAGCTTGAGGGTGTAGTCAGAAACTTGCTGAGGAGTGGCCTTATCCTTGGACTCAGCTCCTGGAGTAACCATGCTAGGCTTGAGGAGAATACCCTCGAACAGGACATTGTTCTCAGCAAGGTAGAAGAAAACCTCAGCCCACACCTTTTGGGCTACTTCGAATGTCCTCTCAATGCCATGCTCTCCATCAAGCAAGATCTCTGGCTCCACAATTGGGACCAATCCGTTGTCCTAAATCATTGCATTACACAATAAATAATTCAATAACCCCTTTAAGCATTACAGCTGCTAATCTAAATAGATGTATACCTCACAAATGACAAATAATATGCTGCATAATATTTGAATGATTTTGTTTCTTACCTGTGAAATGGCAGCATAGCGAGCTAGACCCCAGGCAGCTTCCTTGACTGCCAAAGCAGAGGGGCCATTGGGGATGCTCACAACTGTACGCCTGTAATGTAGAAGATTAAATACAAGTTAAAGTTTGGTGAGATGTGAAAATAGTTATGGACGATACATTGATGTTTGTTTGTGGGAAGCAAGCATTGAGGGATAGACACTCACCATTTGGCGAAACGCGCACCTTGCTCGTAGTATGCAGCTGAGCGAGATGCAAGACCATCCAGACCTTGGCACCACGACTCATCGTTGGAACCAGCCAGGGGCACCAGACCCTAGTTTACAGTACATCAAACCACCTCTTAACATTCGTGGTGAAAAAATTCAGAGGAGAAATACCAAAAAAATACAAGAATGAGATACGAGCACCAAATATAATCAAATGATACCAATTTCAATTCAAAACTTTTAAGTATTGTAATTATGAGTGGATTTTTTTCTCAACTAGACTTATAGTCAGACAGACTTGTTGAGACTTAGATACCTAGATACCTAACAATTTTTTCATACACCTACTACCACCAAACCTCAATTTCACCGCATTTCAACTACAAACAATGTTAATAACAAGGCAGAGAAAATAACAGTGAGATTTCAGTTGAGGAGGGTTACCTTGTCGACCTTAATACCGGGAACAATGTTCTGTTGAAGAAGGACGTCCACGATCTTCCTTCCGTCAACGGTGGATTGGTAGAGAGTTTCTTCGAAGAGAATGGCACCAGAGATGTATTGACCAAGATCAGGTGCTGTGACAAGTAGGGTACGGTATGCCTGGCGGTTAGCCTCAGTGTTCTCTAACCCAATCGATGCCAAACGCTTCCCGCACGTTGCATTTGACTCATCCATCGCCAAAATACCACGCCCCGGAGAGGCCACTGTTTTCTACACTCACATCACATCATCAACCAAATCATTACATTACTCACTAACTACCAATAACAAGTTAGAAGAAGTTGGAAAAGTAGTATATAATATAATGTACCGCGGTTTTGACGAGCTCATCGGCATAGGAAGCAGCTCTGATGGTGAGAGATGGTGCTGAAGAAGGGTTGCATCTGACAAGAGATTGCGGAGGGTGGCGGAGAGGCTGAGCTTTGACCCATTCGCACTTGTCGAGAACAGAAGATGACTTGAGAAGAGTGGCTGAAGCAGAGGCCATTGTTGAATGTATCTTACAATCTTATCTCAGCCACTACCAAGGTTTCTACCACACATGCAATTTATAACTCTCCAACTCTTGTTTCTTTCGGCTGAGGCTCCTTGCTTGACACGTGGATGATAATCTCTGCCATCCCCCTCCGTGGCTCAAATGCATGCTTTTTTTCTCACCTCCAACGCCAAGATATTTTCTGCTCTTGTCCTCTTCCTATGCAATGGTGCACATTCAATCACACCGTCTGTGGAAATTGAGCTCTCCCCATCGTTCCTTTTCCATCCTTCATGCTAGCAAAATGCCAATTCTTACTTGGCTTCTTCCTCTTCTTCTTTATTTACCAGTAATTATAAAAATGTTAAATCAAAAGAAAGGGAACTTTGTAATAACTATTAACCAGACATTTCCATTAAACTGAACACGTCCTTTTCAAGCCTTTTCATCTTGGAAGAAGACGTTTCTTGAGTATGAAGATTCTTTTTCCTCTACTACACAGGATTCCTCCAAATTTCTCATCAAGTTTTGACGAACACAAGAATACAAAAAAGAGCTGTGTGGCGCTGGGAAAGCTTAGGAACTCCTGCTACGCTCCTCCCTTTGTTTCATGGTCCAAGACGCTTCTTCCGGTTTCTTTTTCTCCATAACAAAATGAGAAATACTAAATTCACAACTTTCTTTTTTTTCATTTGACAACCTTTTTGTACTAACATAATAATCGGTAAAATATATTTTAATAAATAATTAAGTGATGGTTTATATAACTATTACTGATTATCAATATCAGTGTTAAAAAAACCAGTCAAATACTCTCTGGTTAGGTAGGCCCACTAAAACAAGCCCAACTTTATTCCTCTCTCTCCTAAATACGTAAAGGGACTCAAGCTGATACCTCGATAGTATCATTAGCTTATTAGGGGCATCGGATTCTGCACCCCCATATATTGATCTGCTCTCTTATAAAAATTAAATTTCTAATTTTACATTTCAAAAATATGTACGATGGAATGTGTATTTTGAAATATATTTCTCAATTTAGATATACGTTTCAAAATATACAATTCATACTGTATTAATATATAATGTTCTAAAATGTATCTCTGGATATAGAGTGGTGAGTTACTAATTAAACAGTTTATAGTTTAGTGGAAGCTTACTTGTTAGTTGAACCGCGTTACTACTCTTTTATTCGGCTCAGTACAGAGGAATCCACACATCACTGTAAATGAAGCCACGCATATGATTTTTTAAATAATCATGATCAGAAATCATAAACCCATACACTGATGTGTTGAGAAAAAAAAAAAAAAAAATCCACAGCTTGACAATCTCACTCATATTTCTTGGCAAAAGCAAGAAATAAGAAAAAAAACACGTTGTATAATCGAGCTTTTTGCTCTTCATCCTTGGCAGTGAAAAAGCCACCAACACCTTCTGGGACTTGAAATTGTGTAACATTAATACTATGTATCCAACACAAGCAAGCCTCTTCACTCTTGCTTTTCTCAAGATGAGAGACATCTTTTCTGTATATCTTTTTTTTTTATTTACAAAAGGTAAGCAACTTGGATCTGTACCCAATCAAGGATTGGGATTAGCAACAAAGTATGCTAAAATCCCAACAAATGGTGCATTGATGTATGTGGTTGGTTCGGACTTCCTAAAATCAGCCCTATCATCCCCATACAAATCATCTTCTCCGGGTCCTCCCACAATGGCTCCCACGAGAACATTAGGATTGGGATTGGAGGAGTTGAAGTAGATTGAACCTTCTTTACATGCAATGGCTTGAGGATGGTCCTTGATGGAGGGTAAAGAGGAGCCACGATGGTGAATACGCTGTGGATACTTGTTGCCATAGCCAACCATGTACGACATACCCATTGGGTTATCGCCCAAAATGTAATCAACTTGTTTCTTAGCACGCTGGCGAAGTGTTTGTGCATTAACATAGATGTTCCCACAGTTGATGGTTTGTGAAGTGCGTGATAGGTAATTAGCGTAAACCAATTCAAGGAAAGCAATTGAAGTTGCATGCTGCAAGTTGCTACCCCCTGGCCTGTATATGAGTCCACCGGGAGTATACTCTATATGTGAGCTTGATGTTTCGGGTATCAGTGTGCACAGAAAGCTCTCTGCCGAAGTTTTGTAGGAATCAAGAGCTAATACATTGCCTTCTAGAACTTCCTGAAAATGGCAAGTTTTGTTAGTGAAGTGATATATGCTTTAATTATTTGCATGAGAAAATTATGTAAATGATATATACGAGTACTTGTCACAATTCATAATTTGTGTGATTCAAAGAGTGATTGTATTGATTGCAAGGGTAAATGGGAAACTGACCTTGGAGACAAGAACATTAAGGCCAGCATGCTTGTTGTCCCAACCGAACTCATTTATATTTTCTTCAGCACCGAGCGTTTTGCCATTGCTTTGAATGTAGTTCAGGAAATTGTCGTCTTGGGTGGCCCTCCTTAACCATGCGGCTCCCCATAACAATTCGTCCTGCTCGTGTTAAGTAAATCACGATTGACATGTCAAAATCCCAGTCATCCCAATCACTCAAATTGCCACAATGTCAATTCTATCCAACACTCATACATATATATAATAATTACATAGTATATATTGCTTACAAATGGTATCCAATATAGTTTGATGCTGACTCAAAAGTGGTCACATGTCCCTTTGAGGCCGTCCCAAAGATTCTCGTGACCCATGTTAATTTATCTCATGCGAATAAATTATATCAAAGCAAACAAGTCTAGTTTAAACAGAATTAGTTTTTAAGTCTAGTTGTTTTCCTAACGCTAAGACCAAAGGGACATGGAATTATTGAATTTTGCACCATGGCATCGGTTTTATTTTTTCTCGATCTTTTTGCCAGTGCTGTGTAAACAAATTTGCTGTGTAAATAAATATATGTGAATTGTCCATTAATACTTTTCATGGTCTAGTGGACCGAAACTTGAAAACAATATCCTGGAAGGCTATTAATTATGGTCCATTGAATGTAAAAGGAAAAAGCAATCCCTATTGAAAGTACCGAGTGAATTAATTACCTGATATCCATCAAAGTCACAGTAATATGGGCAGACACCATCCCTAACATTGGCATTGTCACTGTAGGCACCCCTATAGTTATCTGCAAGTTGAAAAGCCTTGACAGCATTTCTTAGCAAAGTCTCTGAATAAGCAGGATCCGATGAACGAAAAGCCATAGATGAAGCAGCCAGTGCGGCAGCAGTTTCACCAGCCACATCTGAAGCCGGGTTCGGTGCATCAACAGCATACACAGTCCTGCTTGTGTCCATATCCTCGGGTCTTTCCCAACAGTTATGGTCAGAGATTGGATCACCTATCTACACCATACATACATTCATACATTAATTCTTAATTATCATTAGTAAGTTCTTTAATTTTATTTACTCCTTAAATTCACAGGAAATTGAACACAATGCCATCCTTGGCTCCTTGGTAATGTATATTCTGTCCGAGAAAATAAATAAGAAAATAAATAAATAATTAAAGTTGGCGTTCTGATATCAGGAGAGGACAGTTGGTAAGCCGTGAAACTCACGGATTCCGAAAAACAGTGCACTCGTGCATTACCAAAAAAAAAAGACAAATAAATAATTAGAAAATAATATACCTACTTTTTAATTTTAGTTATTCAATAAAATGTTATGTGACTACCTACACTCTCTTACACTATCTTCACTCACGGCCACCCAAACACACCATTATTTCACAAAAAATCCACATAAATTTCACTTATGACTAATGCCTAGTTTAAATTATGTACATTGCAGTGCAACTATTTAATAAATAATTTAATGATTAATATCTTTCAAAAATGAAATACATTATCTAAAACAATATATTTAAAGTTTAGTAATTTAAGAGAACCGGTGTATTTATAAAACAAAGTATTCAGTAAAATAGTTTTTTTCTACACTTTAGAGGACCAACTCCATTTAAAAAAAGGACCAGTAATGAATATTGATGAATTCTTATCTATTCTTCCATTATAAATAAACAAACAAAATGAAGAGGGAAGCCATCCTCCATGATTACACAATGGACTGAAAGGAGCAGATAAAATAAATAAATAAGTGCAGGGCAATTTAAGAGGGTGGGATACAAGCACTGTTATATTTTTTCAATAAAATTATTTTTCTCATGTCTCTTGGCTTCACACTTGTCACAATTATAATTAACTAAGAGATAATCTTAGACATATCATAGTATCAAAGATAGTATCAAAGGATAACAAATACACTAACCTCAAATTCTATCAACATAATGCAAGTGTAAGGGTGCAAAACAAAAACTGACACATCACTTGTTAAAACAAAATATCAATTACAATACAGAAGTAAAAAACAAATAAAAATATATGGATTAATTAGTAAAAAAAAAAAAAAAAAAAAAATGGATAAAAAAAAAAAAAAAAAAAAAAAAAGATGGAAAGGGCATTGAGCCCGTGAACTACGGACCCATTCTGAGTTAGGAGAATTTACGAAACAGCCATTGGGTAGAAACGCAGTGAAGCAAAGCAAAGTGTTGGTAGTTATGTGAGTTGTTGATTTAGTTAGTTACCTGAACGAAAATGCGGTTGGGCTGAGAAACCGTTTTGAGCAAGTAATCGGTGGCCCAACGGATTGCCACCAGCGCGTTTCTGTGCTCGTCCGGAGGCATCATGTTGCCGAATTCGATCACACTCCAGGAGAGCATTGTGGTGGTGAAGGCCATCGGAAACCCGAACTTGATGTTGTCGCCGGCGTCGTAGTAGCCGCCGGTGAGGTCGACGTTGTAGGTCCAGCCGTCGCCGAGACCGGAATTGGCGCGCCACTTCATTCTCTGGTCCTGCGGCAAGAACCCGGAGCGCTGCCCCTCGAAGAAGAGGATCGCCTTGGACAATGCGTCCTGGTAATCGTGAGCGGCGGCGGAATGAAGTGAGAGAGAGAGAAGAAGGAGCAGAAAAACGGAAGGTGCCATTGGAGGGTTGGATGAGTGGTTTGAGAAGTGGGTTCGTTTTATTTATAATGGCGGAGGAGTCACGGGGAGAGAAGCAAAGAAGAAGGGTATGTTGTATGTGTGCGTTGAAAGCGCCGACACTGAAAGTAGAGAGTGTCAGTGAGGTCACATGCAAACAAACACAAACACTATCGGAGAGAAGAAGAGAAAGAAGAGAATAGAGGTATGTGTGTGTGAGCTTTTATTTCTAGTGGGTCCCTTCCATTTCCATTTCATAACTCACTTTTATTCTCTTAAATTTTTTATTCTCTACACCCATCTTAATTATGGATTCTTCATAAACTCTTCTTTACTCCTCTTAATCTTTCTGTTTATATTTCTACCACATATTACATAAATAACAAAAACGACTGATTAAATACATTGTATAGCTTGAAACGTAAATAAGTAAAAAATATATAATAATATTCTTCGAAAGGAAGAAGTATAATATCGAATCAACAGATTTAAAGAAAATATTACGATACAACAATATATTGAAAACATAGATTCGTGTAATAATATTGAATACTTTAAGTCTCATTGTTGTGTTTAGTTTCCTATAGCATTTAGGTATAGCATTTAGGAAGACGCATTTATTGTGGTTGTTTTTGACACTTCGTCTTCTTGCTATTATATACATTTTACAAAAGTTAGTCAAAATAGCTTTATTTGTATATACTGAAACCTATAATTGTCACCCCAGAGGGTCTTCAACTGTTACATTACAAAGAATGACCCCAGAGGATGTTCAACTGTTACATTATAAAAAATGAGTTAAGTTAGTTTTTATTAAAAAAATAAACTTGAAGTCATAATCTGTATTTGATAGTGAATTTGGTGATAAACGTAAATGGAAGTTCGTTACAATTTTCTATATACAAGGAGAGTTAATGAAATATGGTTTTAAGTAAAGAATGTTGTACATAAGACATTTATGTATGGAAGTAGTGTTTTTGTAAAGAAAAGTTGAGAAGTTAGTGGGTGGTGCAGTGGATTCCAAAAACAGACATATAAAGGGACAAAAATATACTTATCTCTCCATTGAAGATAGCCAAAAGAGACGTGGTGCACATATTATTTTAGGTTCTTTAATCCTTCTCAACCCAAATTGGTTTCCCTAAGACAAGAGTGAGAATGAAAAGCCACTGAATATCGCAAAAACATGGAATTGGTTCTTCTCATTTTGCTGCATCACTCAAAGAATTTTATTCTGCTTTAACACCTTGTCATTTTTTTTTTTTATCCTTTTTAAGATATCTAACCACCTTGTCCACCTAAGTTAAAAGGAAAGTTTTCCATAACTTAAAGTTTTAAAATTGTACATTTTATCTTGATTTAATTTTTAGGTTTTTTAGTTATAATATTTAAAGTTTAGTTTTTTTTATTTAATAAAATTTATGATAGACATCACTATTAACTTTGATATCTCAACTAGTTTAGTCTTTTTATAAGTTATAATTTATTAATTTTGTTATGCCAAATTATAAATGAATATTCTTTATTTTTTAAACATCTAATTAACCTCATAACAGGTTTCAAGGCACATTAAGTAAATGTTTTTATGTTTTTTTTATCTTAGATTATTTTCTTATACAACTTCTTAACCAATTCTTAATATCAAGATAGTCAAAATTTAGATTTTAATTGTGAAAATGTAAGACCTAAAATCTTATATACTATTTGCAATTCAAAACTCAAACAAGATGTAAGAATCAGTGAATAAAATGAAATAATAATTACGATTTTTACCATTTTATTAGATAATCGATTCAGTTTAAACCTAACTCTAGTTAGAATTTAATATCATTAAAATATTAGCTTGTTAGGTATTAGGAGTGATGGACCACCCAATCAAAATTAATGTAATTAAAATTTTAAAACAAATTTTCACATTAACAATTCTAATGCACCATTCTCTTTTGAATGAATATTTTCTAATGTATTATTCATCTTCTTTATTTGAGTTTCAATTTCAATTAAAATAACATTACCACTCAATTAAACTTAATTTAATTAAAATTTAAAACAAATCCCAAACTTAGTTCATTTATTTGTTTTATAATATCTCTCTAATATTTTTTTTTATTTCTTTTACTTATTTTCTTTACAGATAAAAGAATGCATATTATATATATATATATATATATATATAAATTGAATTTACTATTCATGATATAATCTCACTATTTTATAAGTTTCGTCACGATTTTATTTATAGTTTTAATTTTAACTATTTTATTTGAGATCATCCATAATAAATTAATGATATTGAAAATATATAAAATACTTATTGTATAAAATTTTAACATAAAAAAACTGATAAAAATATATTCCAACTCTTAAGTTTAATAAAAAAAAACTATTTTTGTCAAGATAAACATTAAGTCGGATTTAATTTTTTGTTTAGAAGAATTCGATTGAATTTTGAGGATGTAAATTAGAGATTATTATAAATTTGGATTGATGTAATGGATAACTAAGTCAACTTAGTCAAATTTTAAAAATTGCAAACATGTAAAAATATTTACATAAATGTCAAATATATGCACAAAGATTCAAGCTTAACCTAAAACTTCAACTTATACACCATTTTTAAACACATTACATTTTTATTGAATAAATCTTATTATATAATTTCTATATTTTATAGTAATACGATTATGATTAGTAAGACTATTCATTAACTTTTTTTAAAGAGAGACTTCTTTCTCTTTTTTTCTCTCCTCATATTTCCATTTTTCCATGCGTTTTTTTTTTAATATAATTAAAAACTCCGTCCAAATAAAAGTTAAATGATTGAGTGGCTCCAAATTTGATTCCCTTTAAGAAAATCAAACAATCCAAACTAATTAATATTAATTAAAATCTAAATGTATCTAAAATTTGAGTTGATTTGTGAATACACTTTAATGTGAAATATGATTATTAAAATATAAATAAATTGTTAATATAATTAAATAATAAAATTGAAGTCACATATGAAATATAATTTATAATTCTTAACTATATTATTTTTTATTAATTTTTTTATGACTTTTTATATATTTGTAAACTAAGTTGTAATTAATGTGTTAATATACAATTTATTTAAGATAAAAAGAAACATAAACAAGTTTCTTATAAGTTTGTTTTCTCTTCGATAAAATATAAGATTATTTTTTACTAGTGTTTTCGATTTCTTTTATTGATATAAAATTTATAAATTAAAAAACACATTTTTATATGTGGACTCTTTTTTATTTAGACTACCCGTCTAAAAATATGTTTACACGTGGAAGGACTTTATATAGACAAAACATTATGTATGAAAACATTCTATGTTTATTGGTAATTCAGAAAATATACCTGACCTTTATAGTTATTTTAAATCGAACTAATTAAATTATAGTTACTAATTTGCTAAATTTCAAACAGATTTTTTTATAAGCAATCAAATATTAGAAAACGGAAATCATGTCAAAGGATCGAAATCTGAAATGGAAAACAAGTAAAAACATTCTATCGTGCAAGAGAAAATACCATGTTTTTTAGAGTTAGAGATTGAAATGTGATTTTGTGATTTTAAATTTTTAAGTATAAATAAAAAAATTGAACAAAATATATAAAAAAAACTTACAAAACTTATTATATCATTAGTTTATTAGTTTATGTAAGTCTGACTCAGTTTTTATTATTTATGAAATCTTATTTTTTTTTTTCAATTTTTCCAACAAATATTCGAAGGTTCGTGTAAATATAATTGTAAAAGAAAAACACATTATCAACAAATAAAAAGTCATTATTGATATAATTTTTAAGACAACTATTATATAAATCAAGGCATACAATAATTCATAATTAAAAAACATAGATAAATTTTTTATACTATCGCTGTGTATACTATTTACATTAGATAGTAGACTAAAATAATCAAATCATATTGATATCAATATTGTGTATAAAATAAATGCTTAACAGAAAATACAGCATAGAATTCAAGATGTTGGTATTTTTTTCAAGTATGTACCCTTTTATTTATCTTATTTAATGACTTTTGTGTTAGCAACATGCTTTTGTTTATAATCCGTTTGCTTACATATTAAAAAATATTCTGTCAAAAATAAAAAGGAAATTAATTTATAATACAACTTTGTTTAACTTTTCCATAAAATACTATTTTGGAAGAAGCTTTAAAGAATCAGTTAGCGTCAATGTTTGGAATTGGAAGAATAATTTCATTTACCATATAGGTAACTTCCATTCCTATTTTTTACTTATAAAAACAATATTCAAGTTGATCAAACCGAAGAAAGAAAGTATGAAACTGCATAAGAAGATATGGTAGATAATTTTAGAACATGCCTAAATTACAAAAGAAAAATTATTTATTGTGATAAGAAAAATCTAATGGTTTGGATGAAAATATCATTTCAAATCAAATCTATTAAATTAATTGAAAGTTTTAATTTTTTTCTAATTTAATTCAAGAAAACTAATTAAAAATTAATAATAATTAGTTTGGATATGAAGATTTCATTTACAAGTGAAACAAAATGAGTATTTTTGTTTATCAGTTATTATATATAAAGTTTTACGATTTTTTATACTTTTGGTCATAATATAAAATGTTTGATTACCTGAATAGAGTTATATGCAATTATTAGACAAATTTATGTATTTTTCTTTTTTCTAACCGTAAAATTTTTACATTTGGATATAATCATATAATCCAATCAACCAATTTTTACATATGTACCACCAGCTGGTACTGTCATTACCAATATCAAAGGTCTAATAAAGGATATCAGTGAAGTGCATAGGACTAACTTACATATTGGTGATCCTAGGCACGTTATTGGGGAGATTTACGATGATACTAACTGCTTTTGTTTTACATGCCTTACGGGGTGATGAAATTGTATACAAATTAAAGTCTCATTAATTTTATCATATAGTCTATTCTTTTCTCTCATTCTCTTTCTATAATAGATATTTGCTAGTATTAAATATTCATCTATCATTTTTAAAAAATATAAGGTCAGACTTTTAAAATCGATGACCATTGGCGCAAGAGATCACTCATCTTAAAATTATTCCAAGTCAATCATGTTCTAATGCTTTCCCGCAAAAAAAACGATTCTCTGCGAAAGAAAGACGTGAGAACCTCAATTTTCTTTCATTATTAATAATCTAAAAGCCAGTTCAACTGCCTCAACTACTTAACTCTCGCAAAAGACAACTCCAAGAAACACAGCCCCAAAACGACAATTAAGCAAGGCAAATAAACAACATACTACAATGCACAAGTTCTACATACATGACACATCCTTATACAACGTTTAGCCATGAAATTGCAAAATACTGTACAGTAAGAGATATTTCTCTGCCACTAATTGAGTAGAGCCCTAAAACTAAGTGTGTAGAAAATCGCAAGAATCCCCCTTCCTGCAATGTCCACTCTCATGATACTTGCAAACTCCTCGTTGTCCCCCAAAAGGAGGCCTGGAAGAAGCTCCTCTGCCAAATGATGACTGCCTGTTCCAAGATTTACCACCATAACCAGAATCTCTACCGTGTGTACCACGATCCCCTTGGTTGGGGAACCGATCTCCATTATGACTTTGCTCACTTCCCCACATGCCTGGATTCCCGGCTGGTGCAACCCAAACAGGATTGGCATTTCCAGGTGCTATACCCTGACCAGGTCCAACCCAACCTGCATTCACATTTACATGGGAACGGCCATGACCAGGTCCAACCCAGCCAACTGCATTCACTGGAGGTAGCCCCTGACTAGGAGCAGCCCATGCTGGATTTGAATTTCCTGGTGCTGGCACCTGCGCAGGCATCCAGTTTGCGTTCATATTGGCAGGTGCAACACCACCCCAGTTCATATTCTGATTTCCTGGCATGCCCATTCCCCAAGGCATATTGGGTGGAGCTGGAGAAGGAGCTGTTATGTTTGGCTGACTACTTGAAGCTGGTGGTCTCCAAGGCTCGGCGGTATTCATCCCCAGAAATCCAGGTGTGGGTAAACTTGGAGATGGATTCCCGGTGTTAAACGAGGTAGTGTTCTGCACAGATGAAGCATCAACCCAGGGGCCATGGGATGCTGCCTGGGCAGGCACAGCAGCAGGATTTGGTTGGGATGATACACCGCCCCAAGCCTGCAGTTCTGGCTTTGGAACCCCTGCAGAACCCCACCCTTGAGCTTCAACCTGAGAGTTGTGGCTACCGACAACCTGGTTTTGCATATTTGTACCTGCCATTTTGAGGTCAACCCCAGAAGGCAGAACAGGTGCCACTGCTGCAGATTGAGGATGTAACTTAGAATTATCTATAGACGCTGAACTAATACCAGGTTGTGAAGAGCCCTTTTCTGGATTTTGAACAGCGTGTTCTGCGTGTACTACCAAAGAGGCCTGCAAACCTCCATGATTGCCTGGAAATGAATTTCCTACGAGAGACCCAGGCAATGGGAGAGGTGTTGGTGACCATTTATTTTCAAAAGCCTGCCCCTTAGTCACACCAGGGGTAGTCTGAGGTGTAGGTGAAGGAAGATTTGTTGCTTCATTTCTACTACCAGCATCAGAACCCCAGCCATTTGCAGGGTTCTTGGGGACCTCAACTGCCAATGAAGAGGTTCTGTTTGCTAAAGAATTCATATTCTCTTTAGATCTCCAACTTCCTCCAGTGGTTTGTCCCGGAGAACCCAGTGTACTATGTGAATTTAAAGATCCACTATTTTGATCAAACGTTGGTCTTTCTCCAACTTGACCTTCCATACCTTGTGCAGCCTTCCTAGTGTAAGAGGCCGCGTAATGTAAATCATGCACCTTTTGAGCCTTATCCACCATCGATGGTTCTTTAGAAAAATTGCCTGCCAAGGCATCTGTTACGAGTATAGAATCATCTTGCTTCTCAGTGGTTCTCCAAATCCTCAAATCAGCAGGAAAGTAGCCTGTGTTACTCCATTTGCGTAACTGTACCATAGAAAATGGTCCCTGAACTTTTCCAGAAGGATCCTGGTAATGCCATATCTTTTCGGTTTCATTAATTTTCAAAGCTGAAGGAGTTATTCCGGCAGAAGATGGTGCTGCAGAAGCTTCCAATACAGCAGGAGAGAAAGAATCGGATGTTACCAAAGATTGGGTACTTTTAGCACCACTTTCCAAGCTTGAAGAGAGTTTTTGCCTCTCCCAGCTGTTAGATAGTTGTGATTCCCTATCTCTTCCCTGGTGCAAATGAGTATCATTCAGTACCTCATTAACATTAGAAGCATTTTCACCTTTGATTGAAAATCCCTTGTTGGACAAATTTCTGCTAAGTTCCTGATTCGCATTGGAATAATTCCTCGTTCCACTCCAAGAATCATTTGAAATAGAAGCACTTCTAGGAGAAACAATATCTCTCCCCCTCCTTCCAAAGGAAGAAGACCCTCTAGGTCTCATGTAGTTTTCTGCAGACGTAGAAAAAAAAAGGAGTTTACAAGTCCAAACTTACTTTTATTTGGTGAATCCTACAAATTCAAAGTGTTACGAGAACTACCTCGTCTTTTGTCATCCATTTCATCTTCATCTTCTTCAGACTCATAACTGGGATCCATGTTCGGATCCACATGTATCTCTGGAATTTCCTCCAACCTACGTTGACGTTCTTCAGGTGTCTTCAAAAGCTGCAATTTCTCTACACATTCTCTGAGCGTGAGAGCAATAGGTCAAGGATCAAGACAAAATAAGACTCGAGCTTTTCGTCAATTTAACATAATCATCAAAAATTGTTTGCTACAAATAATATGATAACTATATTATAAACAAGTAGTAGGGGGCAGCAAACATTATCCTGTAGGACAAAAATTTTAAATGACTATTATCCATTTAAATCTACACAGCACAAAAAGACAATGAAAAATCATTATGTATAGAATTGTTAAATATCACCACATCGAACACAAGCATTGCCAGAGAACTCTTTCAAAGCATTTATCCAACCATCCACCCATTTAACTGAATAAAGCCAGAGAAGTTTTAGACTGCATATACAATAAACCAATCAACTTTAATTTCTTTATTTTGTCACGTTTGACCAGGAAGTTAAGCTCCTCAAGCCGGTACAGAGCAGTCAATAATTTATAACTTACAGATGAACTTTACTAATAATTTATGAATTATCAATTCCAAATATATATGGACCTGTGTCAACAACAAATTTATAAAAGGGGAATACGAAAACAATCCATAGATTTCTATCTCTACATCCCGATAATGTCATGGATGGGTGTTATAAACAAGACTGAAAGACGAACAATAAATTGGAGGAAAGAAAATCAAGCAATGACGCAAGTAGTCAAAATACATCAAGGAAACGAAAAGAAACGAGGACAAAGTACCGCCAGATATATCATTATACATATTTGAATATTAGATAATAGAAAAGGATATTCTTTTCGGCGTCCTTTCTCACTGGCTCTATCACGGAGATGACTCAGCCGCACTATCTCAGTTTCTAGCCACTGTATTACAAATATAAACATTTGAAATAGATTACAAATACCAAGAAATATATTTCAAAATTCACAGATAAGAGGTTGAGTAAAAGACAATAAATCATTAAGAAATGAAATGCAGATTTAATGAAGATACACCAAGAATTTAATGTGACAAATTAAAACTAAATTGGGACAATAAGTAAAGTTTCAAATTGAAGTTATCTTCTATTGACTTCTAAAGTGAATGTCAGTCCGTTTAAGAGTTTATATCATCAATAAGAGTTTCCTGAAGGTCATTACTAGCAATGTTGTCAAACTCGAAACTCGTAGGATGATCGGAAAGGAGATAAAAACTCTTAACTCGAAGATCGTAACTCGACTCGTAAGAGTTACTAGTATATGAAAAATTATATCTTAAACATGTATATCCATGAAAAATAATAAAAATAACTTATATACTACTAAAAATAATTTCATAATTCATTCATAAAATATTTATGTCTAAAATAATAAGAGAATTGGCAAGAATAAAAATTAATTTTGTGCAGTTTTTTTAATAACTTAGTTGAAAGTTTCAGAGGGAATGAAAGTTAGGAAATGAAAGTTAGTTTGGCACTGTTTATTCAGCTGAAAGTTTCAGAGAGAGGGAATGAAAGTTATTTTGGTGCTGTTTATTTGATAACCCTAATAGAAAGGGTTTTATTTTTGGGTTGGGCTTCTAAAAAGAAGTCCTGTTAAATAACCCTACTAGTTTCTTAAACAAAGAAACCCTACACAGTCGCCACCAAGCAAAACGCGAGCAGCAAAGAAGATGCTCGCTCTCGCGAACGAACGGCGACAACCGCGAACGTGCGTCGACGGCGAGGACTGCGAGTGACAACGGCGACAGTGAGTGAGTGGTGACCTCAAGCGACCGACGATCGCTAAGACGGAAACGTACAGTAACCGTGACCGTCGCGGGCGCGGTGACTCGGGACGCCTACCGATCCTCCCTTCCAACGACCTGACGCGGTGACTCGTTCCGATCCGCATTGAGAACAAGTTTTCTTCCGCGTCACCTCGTTCTTCCCTCAAAACTCGTTGAATCGTACGAGTTCGCGAGTTAACTCGCGATTTTAACAACATTGATTACTAGGCCTAACAAATTTAAGCTTGAGATGATCAACGAGAAGTTTTAACCACAGAAATATCATGAACCTTCATACTCGAGATCAATGCAAATTAAAGGATGTAACCAGATGCATAGTATAAACGACACACTGAGAAATTAGGACTTTTAGAAAGATGCATAAGCAAACACAACACACGGTCTGAATAAAGAATACAGAAAACAACTTACATCTTTCACTCTAACTGCCTGAAGCACCAATGCTTTGTCCTGAATGTCACCCTAGAAGAACAAATTTGAGTCATCAATACATAGTATAACATCTGATACCTGAGTGAGTTTATTGAACATCAAATTACCACAGTCAGCCGATTTATGAGACCGCACTTTATGCTTTGGCGGAGACGCTTGCATTCATCCTAACAGAAAACCAATCAATGTCTTAAGAAAGGAAATACATTAAATAATATATGTGAAAGTTTAATTTGTTCAGATTATCAATTCTGAGAGAATCTAAAATACACTCATAATTAATTTCCATCATATGGTTAAGATTCTACTACCAAATTAGTCATCCAAAGATTCGTGTATCACTTTCACCTCATTAGTCATCTACAGATTTTGTCACCAAATTAGTCCCTAAAATCTAAAACATCAACACATTCATCACTATGAAGGATTAAAGTGGTGGATACAAAAGGAGATAGTTGCTTTCAAGGGACTAACTTGATGCAGGCTTTTATTTTGAAAAAGTACCATTATGGCACACTGATTTTGAGAACCAAAAAAATTGTCTGCAATGCTGTCCTGTAGCCTATTTTTGACAGATTGAAGCAATCAGCAAGAAGTATAGTTGATTATCAAATGCAATATTACCCTTCATTCAATTAGAATGTACTAGAGTTTAGGGGTCTATAATGACCATTATCATGCCAAGTTTTAAAGTGGGTAAGATACTACTTTTAAAATAAATTATTTTATTTAAGCATAACAGAATACCATAAAAAAATGGAAAGATAAAATGCTGTCATTGAATCACCTCTGTGAACTCCTGATTTGAGATAATATCAATTGATACAATCTCTGTCTTGTTTAAATTTAAGATTTCTAGCAACGTATCTGTCATCCTTTTACCAACTTTATATGGCTCGGCTGCTTTGCATGTACCTGACCGTGTAGATAATTAAAAAGAAAACCAAAAATTAAAGTTTACTTTATATTGCACATATCGATTGCAGTAATGTTATCTAGATATTTACCTACAACCTGAACCAGCCTATACAAGTCTTGCTTCTGACCACTACCAGAAATTCTTATTCTCACAAAAGAACCAACTACTTTATCATGAAACTTCTCTGTATCTTCAAGTAGATCTTCAACCAAATTCCGTCGTAGATAAATTAAATTAATATTATGATTATCAATAGCTGCATAATCATCAACATTAGTTTGAAGTCCTCTGTCATCACCCTTTTTGCGATTTTTACGCCTCTTATCTTTGCCAGCTTTCATAGACGAATTGGGATTCCCATCTCCTTCCAAATGACTAATTTCTGTGTCAACGACACTTCCCTGCATATCTTCGGCCTGAGAATCCTCTTTTAGAAGGAAATGGGACTCGAGAAGCTTTAACATCTCAAAATGTCCCACTCTTGGTTTACCAAAAAGATTTTGAAGTCTTGCATCACATATAATCTGACTTTTTCTGCGAGGATCTCTAAGCTTATTTCTTTTAATATACTCGAGCAAAAGAGCCTGCACATCAAACTGAGATAAAACAGACTTGACTCCATTTCTCATGTGCATAACAAACTCCAGAAGCTCTTTTGAAGCCCACTCAGAGCTGTCATCTGCAGATGGCCCATCAGCACCAGACATTGTCACTGCACCATTCAAATTTCCTTCTTTGGAACGGGACTTACCCCGTTTCTTTGCCTTCCTTCTTTTAGAACGATTTGAATCATTTTCATAGGAGCTATCAGAATCTGATCCTCTATCGTTAGGGGCATCAAAAAGTTCATCAGGTGATTCCTCTTTAGAATGAAGCATATCAGATCCCTTCCAAGGGTTTTTAGCTTCAGTGATTTCATCAAATGTTAGAGACAGTTTTTCTTTTAGATCTATGTAGTAGTCCTTGAAGAGATACTCCCAGCTGTTTTTGTCATCAAAATCTATTTGTCCCTGCACCAAGCATGAAAAATATTTATTACTAGAAAAAAGGAGATGCCCGGTACAAAATCATTATAATATATCTATATTTTATGTTTAAAATATACTATTCATAGGGAACATGTCAAACTCTTACTGAGTCGTGGGGGCACCCCTAACAGACCTAGGGTATATAAACATCCAGTTGATAAAAGCAACTATTTTACAATGACTAGACCAGACATTATTTTTGTTTCATGGTAACTTGGTTTCTAAATGCTCCTTCCGGACTTATGGGGATGTTGTGGTTAGTATCCTTAGGTACATTAAGAGTGCATCGGGAGAAGGGTTATTTTTGTAGGGACACAGATTATACCGAAGATGACAGTTATTATGATGCTGAATAGAGGGTTCACCCTTAGAAGATTTGGATTATTGTATACTTGTTGAAGGAAACTTGGTGTCAATGAAAAAAGCAGAGAGCAAACAATTGTTCAAAAATCCAAAGCAAAGGCCATGTACCACACCATGGTAGCACCAACCAGTGAACATCAACATAAGTGGCAAAAGCCGTTGTTTTAGGAGCTTCAAGCCAACCAATGTCTTTTCTGAGATAATCACAACTATAGATATTGACAGACATTTTTTTAAATGAAAGGTTCATTCAACAGGAAAGAATGACCTTGCCTTTGTCAACTCCAACAACCAGTTAACTAAAAGATATACTTATTAAATCCCTTAAATGACCTCAAGTTACTTCATTCATAAACAAGTTTGCCAGCTCGGTACGTATAGGCTCCTAAAGAGTGACGAATGTTAGGCTTTAACACATGCGTCATAATTCTTATACTTCATCGTACATTATATTATTTCTCAAAATTACTCGGTATTGTAATCTGTATTGTATCATAAATCGGAAATCATGTCAATAATTAGACAAACTAGTCACATGTTAACACAATTAAAAAAATCTGCTTTTGAATCTCTTAATTTCAAGCATATATCAATATTGAAATTCTACATTATGGATCTCCAATCCCCCAACAAAACTGAAAAAGTCAGATCCCTACATCCATCTGTTTTTAACCCCATAGTCATCAATCTTAGATAGCAGCCAGCACCGAAAACACTACAACCGGATACCAGATATTGGAATGACCATAATTCTGAAGACTATAGATACATGCAAAATTAATATTACACAAATAAATGCTCAAAAAAAAAAAAGACTAATATGTTTTTAGAGCCTTTAAAATTATTGAGTTATAACTTTGGTCCCTATAACATTATTCATTCCTATAAAATTTGAAATCACTCCTTTTTGTTCTAATGGAAAGTGTGAATTTTAGTTTTAGCCCCTGTAAAATATTTTTCTTCGATTTTTATCCCTCCAAACTTTTCAATAACTGTTTTCAGTACATATATTCATTTTAAGATGGATGAATAACATTTATTTTACGAATTTTAAGAGTTTTTTAGGTCACAGATGTCGACATTATATTACAAAACTAGTATTTGTGACTTGGAATTACGATTCAACTTTTTGTTCAACACATAAGTAGTTAGTTAATAACATATAACACTAGGAATCAAAAGTAATTTTCAATTTTACATATTTTCAATTTTCAAAACTCACTTATTTTTCAGGAACTAAAAACATATTTAAGCCTATAGAAAAAATACAGAAAGTGAAAGATGTACTTATAATTAATAATTAGAATTCATGTTCTTAAACTAAACATACATCTGAATAACAAAAAGAAATAAAATTATAGGTTTAATTACTCATTTGGTCCCTTCAATTACAAAATTTTCCCTCTAATCATAGTACTTACACTTAGAAACATCTCTCTTTAGTCTCTATTTACACATGTCATTTTAATCTCAAACGAGAATTAAAAGGGATTAAAAGTGATATGGAGACAAAAAAAAATAAAAATTATTACTATATGGACTAAATAAGTAATTAAAACAATTAAATAAATGTAAGCCACAAAGTGTACGAAACTAAGACAGCTTCCAGCGTGACCAATGAAGTAGTACAAAAAAAGGACTATCAGAACAGAAGGATGAGTGATATAACAGAGGCAGAGCAAGTCCATGAACCTTTCCTAGACTTCTGTGAGAACCGGACCGAAAATAATAGAGAATGAGTTACCAACTGACAGAACAGAAATGGGAAAATATAAAAGTGGGTTCTTAGCAAAAAATGCAGAGCTTGGCTGGCACAAAAACAGTGAGCACTGGGTATTAGTAGGTTTTGTGTTGAAACAGGAAAGAGAGCATTGAATATAGGAACCTGATTGTGTTAGGAATTAAGACAGTTTGAATGATAAAACATTTTTATGAAGCAATTTTGGCCAGGGCTAAACAAAGTTTGATTGGTTAGTAGAATAATGCTTTGGACAAGGTGTGTAAAAAACCCATCATGGTCGCACAACTATAGCACATAAAATGCTGCAATTTTGGTCACTATTGCTGCTGTGATAGACTTTACTGAAATCCACTCCATTATGTAAACCTTGTATAGCACAATATTGCCAAGTTAATATGCAAGTACACGAATGTGGAAAAAATCTAAAATGTAACCCAAGATAAAACATGAGAAGTCAGCAAAAAGAGTAGTAAATATTAAAATAACAAACACTACCACTTTGAAACTACATGAAGCACCGCAAAAGGATAAAGTCTAGTCATTCCAAAACGCACATCAATTTCAAATAACAATTTGCATAAGACAAGGAAGTAGGAAGGGATGCGGTACCACATTGCTCCCCTGCACATTCTGTTCAATCAACATTACGGTTCTCATGCATGTCTCACAAAATCCCTTGTTTCCCCTGACACATAAGATAACAGCATCCTTGATGCATCCCTTGCACAAAGAAAACGTACATGTATAGCACATATAGTTTGCATTCCTCTCACAGTTGCTGCAAAGATGCCAACCTAGGATCATGTGAAGACCAAACACATGGAAATTTTCAGATCAGTAAAGCAATGTATTACAAAGATGATTTGCAAGTCTGATACCTTGGCATTCAAAATAAGTTCAATTATGCTTAGAAGAAAAAAATAAAATCTAATAATATCAATAACTGTTCCTGCAAACAAGGCTGTGAAAACAAAGAATAAAAAGGGAGGGAAGCATGACCCTTCATTAAAATGCATTGAAGTTTAACAATTACACTTCAAAGATAAAGTGTACTGATGAGAGAAATTTGCCTTAGAATTGATCATACATTTAGTGATTTAGAATCTTTCTAACTTGTCCAATCATATACAAATAAGAATAGCGTTAACATAGCACGATAGCAGAAATCTTCTTAAAAAATTGAAAGCAATAATAATAATACACCTTGCATCCCAAATAGCAAATATCAATCACCTCCTATTCAACAATCAATCACCAAGATCTGAGAATTCACGCCAATTTGATCCCATGCTGCCCTTAAAATAATCCATGCAACGAAACAAATTCTAAAATAAGAACTGTACGGACATTTACCCAAGGACATCTCAGATTACCAAAGACACCTCCGTCAACCTCATCATATGACTCACAAACAACATGTATAAACAAACATAAGTATGAGGGCATCTAGGAATACTGAAAACACCTCAGTAACAAGACTTGTAAAGCAATAGCAATTTTATCATGTATTAATAACTGTTTAGATGGTTCACCACATGATTATATAACTAATTGAAATTAAGGATAATATGTGTTCATCCTCAACGCTTATAAAGGTATAAACTCATTAAGAATAGTATAAATAGGTGACAATTTCAATGTACACACTATTCAACAACTACGCATTTACTATCTCATTTATTCCCCAACTAAGTTGAAAGTTGGAGCGTCTTCGCAAGCACACTATACCGTTGGCTCAAACTCCCGGTCTTGTAGAGGTTTTTTGGCCTTTGTAAGAACAAGAACTAAAACGAAATCTAGGCATTTTGGGAGCATTTGATACACACTAGTTACAACAAGCATAAAAGCACAACAAATATCTAAATTACAATAGAATTCATGTACACTGTTTGATGGACAATGAAAGAACAAGCAAACTAAAGTAAAATTTTTCGTCATACACTTTTAATATTTATATAATACACTATTACATATTATTATAAAATAATAATATTATATACACTATTACATATTATAAAATGTTCTAATATATAAATATATATAGATATAGATACAGTTGATGTACCATTCAGATCTCCCATCTCCCTAAAATATTGTAGTTATTTCTAAATTATGGAAGTGTTATTTGTTGCAGTCATTTTGTCCTGGAACACATGCCTAACAGATATAGGATTGATTTCATATACCCTATATCTCCACTTTCTATACTGAATTTGGTGGATCCTCGCAGGACTCTCACCATAATTTTGTTGCTGAATATGAAATCAATAAGGACATGGATCTTGGCTCCCATGTAGATGACAAAGTTGCCTTAGATTTGCTTGGAAAAAGAATATTCTGCAGCACAGCAGTTTAGAAAGAAAAACTCCTCCACTATTTGAATTGCATGGCATCCCAGGGTTGCTCCGCTCCGCTACCCACCACAGCACACTATTGACTACCGTGTAGTAGGCACTGGTACCCTAAAAGCCAAGCCAGAATTGCAGTTTTGGACTATATTTTTAAAACCTCGAATTTAATTTATATATATCACCGATGCAAAACATCTTTTACACGTCCATCCAATAACATCTGGCAGCTTGACCATATGATTTTATTCATCGATGTCATGGCGATAATGTAAGTTCCTATTGGGTGTTTTAGGTTAACAGTGTATAGAAATTAAACTCGTCTTAAACACTTCAAAGTAACTTCACAACTTCAAATGTAGGTGTCACCTACACGACACCAACAAATGTTCAAACTCCAAGCCCAACTGTTACTTTGATCTCCAACCCTTAAAAGAGTTCAAAGAATAACAAGGCTACAAACAATAGCAAATTGAGCGAACATTGGACAGACTGACCATACAAAAAAAAAAGAAATTAAACAACCACGACTACAATAACTGAGACGACACAGAATAAGGTGCGAAACATACCGCAATTCCACTTTCCCTTGGCTCGAAAGAATGCCTCATCACGATTAACGCAGGAAGGATGGTATGCCTTGGGACATCCCCTGTTGAACATCAAAGAAAAGGCAATGAATTTCCACAATAAACGTAAAAACAATGGATGCAGCTACAAAAATAAGAAAAATGCGGTGACAAGTAAAAAACTCAGAGTCACCTGCGGTCACAGAGCACAAGGTCACCCCCATCGAAGCAAATGAAACAAACATCCTCTTCCGTCTTTTTCCTGGACGCAACTCTCCCTGTAGTCTTAGCATTCTTCCCAGCCCCACGCTTCCTCTTCCCACCACTCACACTCTTCTCCTCCTTCTCCTCTGTATCTTCTGTTTTAGTCATTCCAGCATCAGCATCTTCTTCTTCTCCTTGTTGCTGTTCTTCTTCTTCTTCTTCTTCTTCTTCTTCTTCCTCATCCTCTTCAGCTTGTTGATGCTCCTCTTCCTCCTCATCCACTCCCTGTGGATGCTCCTCTTCCTCCTCCTCCACTCCTTGTTGCTGCTCCTCTTCTTCCTCCTCCATTCCTTGCTGCCGTTTTTCCTCTTCCTCCTCCTCCTCCTCTCCTTGTTGCTGTCCATCTTCTTCTTCTTCCATCAAAGCGTCTCCATTTGCGTCTTCGCCCCCAATTTCGTCCTCTTCCGCATCAATTGCCAAATTCGCTTCCGCCTCCACGTTCTCCATCTCCAAACCCACGTCGTCCACATCGGTCACCTCAGTCCCCTTCTCCTCAATTACCTCGTCCATCACTTGCGTTCCAACGCCCTCGTCGGACTCAACCGCCATCTCCATCGCCGCATCGGGTTCAACCGCGACAACCTCTTGCGAGGCGGCGGCGCTCAGCTCCCCTGCGGTATCAGGCCCAGGGTCCCCCGCGGCGGCGTAGGGCTCGGTGCCGTCAGAGTGTGGTCGGAGTGGAGCTTCGTCATCGTCAGCGTCCATTGAAAACAGAATAGGGATTCTAGGAACAACAATTTGAATGTTGAATTTAGGAGTGAATTAAAGAAAATTGAGAAAATGAAGAGATTTAGGGTGTGGAGAGAGGGTATATAAAAGAAGGGAATGGGAATGGGAATGTGACGGAGAATGGTGCGAATGCAAAGCGAAGTGGTTCTTCTGTGTTGTGTGTTTTCCAAAGACCAAACTATCCTTCATTCATGCTCAGAATCACCGTCTTCCTGCGCTGTGCCCTAACAATCACAATGCCATTACCCTTCAACCGAAAGGTCCACCTTCGGCCCGATAACTTGGCCTCAGCTTACTTTTTGCTACCGTATCTCAAACACCTTTTATTCATTTCTTTTTCTATTCGCACCTTCCCTCCATGTTTTTATTAAAAAAGAAAAATCTCAAATATTTGTTTAAGGAAGATATCTTCGAAAATATGTAGATTTTCCCGAAACTGCTAATTTTTCGTAGTTAACTTATTCAATATACTTTTAAGATCGCTTAACGATATGTTTAGTGGCTTTCGATTTTCAGATACTTTCACTGTGTTACGTTTGGAATTTTAATATTATTTTACTTTGTTTTAAAATAAGATTTTATTTTTCAAATGTATTATTAATAAGTTGGTGAAAACATAATATAGTATGCATGAAAGTTCACACTTCTTTAGCATGCATAAACATTACACTAAACAAACTAATAATATTTTATTTCAATTACTTTAATCTTAAAATTTTATCAATTAAAATGCATTAAATTTTCATAAATTTTTTTCTTAATTTTTTTCTAAATCTCATATCTTTAACTTAATCTAAACAATTCAATCTTTCACATTAAATACACAAAAATTTACTCTCTCAAATTTATATTTCCATGTGTTAAATACATTTTAATTACTTAATTAGTTTTTAAGTATATATTAAATGAATCATAAATATTTAACTTACTTTTAAAATATATTTAATTATCAATAGAATATGTATTTATAAACAAATCTTATCTTGTGCATTATCACATAAGGAATTAAAACATTATTTTTATCCAAAAGTTTTAAAACTACGTGTTTATAGTTTTTTTTTTTTTCATTATATATTTTTTTCTTTTACCTCTTAGAATTGATTTCAATGAACATTTCTTCAAGTGTAAATTCCTTACACGTCATTTATATCTTTTACTATAAACAAAAATATTATTCACCCACCAATCTACAACCATACTTATCCAAGTCAGTCAGCAAGATCAGAAATTCAAATATCACTTTTTTTCATAAGGGTCTCATGACACATACGTAAGAGTGAACTGGTAATTTAAAATATTAATACAATATTAAATATATAACATATATTTACATCACATTCCTACACTAAATAATACCAAAACAAACTATATAAATATTTTTTATTCAAAATTGTTGGAAAGTTACATGATGTAAAATAGCAATGAAGTAAAACTGAAAAAAAAAATTCTACTTCAAATACTTAATAATACGATCCATCGGAATCACAACACCATATTAGGTATCAAATATTTTTAATACTAGAACATAATATTATACAAATATTAAGATAGAATATAAATAAATAAATATATAATAGAAGTGCATGTATATTACATTACAATGTTATATATATAAACTTATCGAGTGAGTTCATCTTATATTAAACTTATTAACACAAGATAATATCAATTATATGCAACTTAGTGAGTGAGTTCATCTTATTTAGCAACCTTTTTGAATTCATCTCATTTTAATTCACCATCACTTAAAGCGATATAATCTTCCAATTTCCATTCTATAAAAATCGTCAAAATAATGCAGACGTTACACTTAAATTATCTAATAACACCAATTATACTCACAATGATTAATATCTTATCTATTATTAAATAACACAAAATTATCTTCACATTCTACACAATGACAAGTGAACACAATTACCAATTAAACTAGGTTAAGAATTATAACTTAAAAGAAAATAATCACAGTCTTATATATATTAACTCCCTTAAATAATAATATAATAATACTTAAAATTTGTTATGCAAACTTAAATATTTATATTATTATAAAAAAAATGTATTGTACGTAAAATAGAACAGCAATTGTGAAAATATCGTTGGATATATATTAGCGCCAGGTATTGTTCTTTTTTTATTCAGCTAAAATTCTGAGAAGTGTTCATCTTGATCGATCAGAAGTTAAATCTTGAAAGCTTCAATTGCCCTTTTGCCTTGCTGATAATACTGTAAATATATCTCAACATAATTCTTCACTGGTTTGTATAACACTGGCCTTGACTCGTTCACTAGCTTATCCACTGCTTTAATCTCTTTTTCTGAATCTGGGACCAAGAACATTGCCACTGTCAGCCTTTCCTTTTCTGCATTAACCACTGCCCTGTGCAGTGGACTCTGGAAGATTCCATTGCTCATTATCTGTTAACATCATTCATGGAATCATGGACAAATTTACTCTTGTATCGATCAACTCTATTGATCACATGAATCTAAAGTATAACACCACATTTATATAAACTTTTAATGAAGTAACTTAAACTGTTAATTTTATGTTATTCTAGATATGTGAGATTGCTGTAATTCTTTTTTTCCATTTTATTGTAAGAATTTGTATAAATGTTTACCCAAAACAGGACTTAAGAAATCCTAATTATTACCTCCATTTGATCACCAACATTAATCACAAGAGCATCAGGGATGATTGGAACTTTGAACCACTTATCATCTTTGAGGATTTGGAGGCCTTCTACTTCCTTGTCTTGCAACAGAAAAGTTATGGTGGATCCATCCGCATGTGTCTTCAAACCAAGAACATGATCAGGCATTGGACATGGAGGGTAGTAGTTCAATCTCAGAATCGTATCTCCTCTCTCTCCACATTCATTCAGGAAGCAATCCTCTTCCAAGTTCAGAGACTTTGCCATGGCCTTAAGAATTACTTCACTTAGCACCTTTATGCTCTCAGTATACTGTAGAATAGTACTCCTACATTCAGACATCCACTGATACAAAATGACTAAAGGAAGAATGAAGAAAAGAGAAGCACAAGCAAAGGCATAGATAGAGAAAAACTAAAAAAAAATTGATTGAATTATATCTTATGTTACAAAAGGTACAGGACAAAAAGAACAAAACTGAAAAACAAACACACAATAAAAAGAATCAAATGAGATATCAGACGCATCAAACAAAACAACAGAACCGCTTAATGATCATGAGTTGAAGAACTTACTTTTAAGTTTCTGAAATGCTTCTGTATTTAAAAATAAAACAGTGGAATCTTTTGGTGGAGCTAGCTATTACTATCAATGTCCTAGCTGGTTATGCAAAAGAACATTCAGGTTTGTTGAGAGTTGGAGAGGGTAGGAGTTTTATACCTGAAATCGTGGGGGTTTTGGGGCCAAAATTTGAACTCCCTCTGGTCTTCAGGCAGCACCTTTAGGTATACTCTGTCAGTCCAATCAAGCCTTTGATTTGCCGAATAGATTATATCATAGCCATACCCTTCAACATTTTTTGGTTCCCTAGCACACTTTTGCTTTTCTTCCTTTGGAAGTTGAAAGAATTGCTTTGAAACTTCTCTCACTTTTTCCAGAAACGAGCTTTCCATTCCATGGTTTATTGCCTGACAGTTCCACATAATATAATTGTGAGGCTTCGCCGATGTAACAGAAACTATCATTACCACTTTCAAAATAATTTCTTTGTAATAAATATTATACGATGATTTTGCCAATTTATATCAGAGAATGCAGGTGCTCTAAATCTACAGTGTGTTGTGACATAAAGTAACTAAAAGGGATACCTGAAAGCAGCCCCATGAATGAAGGGCATGGCGCAGTTTAGCAAGCTCTTGTTGTGTTGTAGATGGAGATGAGAGAAGATGAAGGTCGAGCACGGGAATATGTTCATGATCATGTGATGGAACAAGAGCATCACGAAATCCAACACCACCTTCCTCGTACAAGTAATCTTTTGGCAGATTTTGAGGATTCAACAGCAGTTCTTGGACAGGTTTGCCAATTATCTCTACCACACCCGATTCTGCCATCACATCTGTAAAGAAGAGTTGTAGGAATGCAAAGGTCAACGCGGAAGAAACATGGTTTTATCTTTCGTTGCACCATCAAAAGTTAGAAATATATATATATATATATATATATATATATATATATATATATATATCTGTGTGA
>Ga0209700_103029_pt1 | contig 32938 bp, 15 predicted proteins | sample SiratroredBW_FD_187528 | JGI IMG/M metagenome (GOLD analysis project Ga0209700, IMG submission 187528) | Root nodule microbial communities of legume samples collected from California, USA - Siratro red BW (SPAdes) (version 2) | ecosystem: Host-associated > Plants > Roots > Nodule | place: USA...
TTCAATTGACTGTGTTTTTAATATCAGATTAATGATTGAATTGATTAAGAACAGTGGACGAATTATAATTGAATCGGTAAAACACTAAAAAAACCTAACATATAATATTACATGTTTTTTTTTTTTTTAAGATAAAAATAAGCTCTCTATATCTGAAGTCTTAAACTGCTGCAATTATTGTTATTTTTTTTCTCAAAAGTATTTTATGTAAGTATTGAAACTTCATATTTGCTATTTAGGTTCTAAGAACAAGTTTCAAAATTTTTGTTTAAATTGTATTTTGAGGCAAATTAGTAGCAATTTAATTGTTGAAAAAAAATTATTTTTCAAATGTATAAGAAGGTTATAAAGGATCTATAAATTTTAAAATTAATATAAATTAGTGCCTAAAAATAAATTTAATATCAAATTGATCATTAAATATTAAATCCTAATAATAAAATGGTCTCACCAAATAAAATCCTCTAAAAGTTAAATGGATACTAACTTATACTTTCATCGGCCTAAATAATCATTTACCCCCTTTCAACTTTTCCTTTTTTCTTTTCTTCGTTACCTACCGGATAAAAAAAATGTTCCAAAGACTGAATAACATTAATTATTTATTACAAACTAAAAGTAAAGGTAGCAAAATATTTTGGTGTGTCTCTAAATCTCTCTTTCACACAATGTGTTATGAAAATCATTGCTCAAAACAGAGCTATGGTTATTAATGGTTCACACCCTGGTCTCATTACTCGTCTCTTGAACCTTTTAAGCTTTGTTCTTGTTTTCCATTCTTAAATATCGAATTATATATATATATATATAGATTTGATAAAATGAAATGTAAATTAGTTAAATTTTATTTAATATTTTTATTCCAAAAAAATATTTTTATGTTCAAATTTGAGGACCGTCTTTAATAAGATGATTAATTTATAAATATGATTTTTTATAAAATCAGTAAAATTAAATAAATTTGACTAACATTTTTAGTTAATGTAAAATTGGACACTTTTTCTTAATAGAAATCATTACATCGACTTATATCAGACATAAAGAAATAATATGTCAATTTGTCAATTTATCGAAGGGAACTTTTTAATTTATGAAAAAGTGATTTTGTTTCTGTTCTCCTAAAAAAGTTATTTTAGATGTTAAAACTCGTCGAAACAAATCTTATTAAATATAATAAAAGCAGTTAAAAGTTAGTTTTTTTCTTCTTCTTATAATTGAATTGAGAGGAAGTATTCTCAAGACTGGAAGAAACCTTATAGCAAGAACAAAAATCATATATAATTTGACTTAGAACGTGGCATATTATAATTTAGCCATGTTTTGCGATTATCAACGTCGATAAAACAAACATTTAATTGTTAAAACAAAAGCACAGAATCAGTACTCATATTCAGTAGTTACAAATTAAGCTGCTTTTACCCAAAAACACGTTTTTAAAAAACAGCAAACACTGTATTCCAAGCCTCAATTTCGTTCATTAAGGTTAGCTGCAGTGGCCATGCATGCCGCCACACCGCCAGGTTCAGCAGCCACTTCTACCGCCTCCCTCTGCCGTGGAAACTGCACCTCCGCCGCATGCACAGCCTCAGCATCTTCTTTGGTCACTGCCTTGTCCACTGGGAGCTTCTCCGTCGCATCCTTTGAAGATGCCATCGTCGTCACATTCAAAATTATTAAAATGATTAAGCATGTGTTAGAAAAAAAAAAAAACTTAAATAGTTTTTAGTTCCACTTAATATTCATACCTGTCCTTAACTTGCCAGTTAATGATAATAAACATAATCCTATCATTTTATGAAACGTATTAAAAATACTTATTTCAAAATTAGAAAAAGAAAAAGTGAATTAGTTTAGTATACACTCATCAGAAGATATAAATACAACTTCCCCTCCTTAAAAGGATAACTTATTTAAGATAATGATATAATTTCTAACTTTTTTTAAAAAATAAATTACACAAACATTAATTAAATAAAAAATATTATTACAAAATAGGAAACAGCAAACTCATTCAATCTCATGAAAAATTGCATAATCATAAAAATAAAAAAGAAACAATAACTTTTTACAAGAGTAAAATTAAAAATATTTACAAAAAACAAAATATAGGCAATCTAAAAAAAAAGAAGCATTTAGAAAGAATTAAACAAATTATCAATCAACAGTGATACATGACAATTTGAAATAACATTTTTAAGAAAAAATTAAATATCTTTTTTTTATTGTTTATGTATCCTTAAATTGATTCTTAACTTTATGGATTTCATAAGTAAACACTTTAATTTAAGTTTATATAAAAAAGTATACTTCTATAAATAATTTTAACAATATTGAATTAAATACATCAATTAATTTTTTAATAATTTAATATTTTTTTTTTTATTTTTTCTAATCATTTTTCATATTTCATATATTAAAATATAGTCAAAATAATTTTACAAATAAAGAAAATAGGAAAAAATTAAACCATCTGACTGATTATAATTTTACACTTTATTATGTTTTAATTTTTTTAAACATGATTTATAGAAAACTAATAACTAATTAAAATTTAAAACGAATACTTAAATACAATTTTATTCTTTATAATAGTTATTTATTAATATTTTTATAATTTTAAATATTAAAGTAGGATTGAATTTAAAATTAAAATTACATAGAAATCTCAATTTTTTTTAATTCAAATTTTTTTCTATATTTATTTATTTTTATATTCGTACATTTTAATCAATTAAAAAGTTTAGATATTTTAATTGAATTATGAACTAAAATTCATGACTTTCTAAAATAGTAGAACCAACTTTTTTATTTAATATAAAAAGACTAAATAAAAATTATATTTAAATTTAAAATAAATAAATAAACCATATTTTTAAAATTTTAACTTCTATTTAATATAAGAAATCACTTAAATACTGAACTTAAGATGTTTATTAAAAAGGAGATAAATTTTTAAATAAATTAAATTAAATTAAATATTATTTGAAAGATATGTAAAATTTTAAAAACATTAAACTCATATCTATCTATGGTTTTTAATCTATATGGTAAAATCTGAGTGATCATCTCTTCTAATGTAAATTTTCGATCCACAATTTTTTTATGTCACTATTATTTAATTTTTATTGTTTATTTTATTTAAAACAAAAAACAAAAAAAAAAACTAAGAACTGAAAGGAGTGGCTTTGGTAATGTTCTTACCGTTAAGATATCGGAAAGTTTCGTCATGTCTTGTGCTCGCATGACGTTACTGTTGAAGGTGGCCGCCGCTTGCGCCGTTTCACCCACGCCGCCGGACCTCACGGTCGTCTCTCCGGAAGCCCTAATCTCAGCCGCGCTGATCGCTGCGGCGTCGTTTTGGTCCACCGCTTTATCCCCAACAGATATGGCCACCGCTTCCAGAGCTTCTCCGATGGTTATGGGGTCGCCATCTATGGCGGCGGAACCGATGCCAGTGGGAACCACCGGCGTGCGATGCTCGAGGCTCTTCCCTGGGACGTTGCGGTCGTTCACGGAGGAGGCACCGAAAACGTCGCCGTAATTGGGGATCTGATAGTCTGCTTGTGGTTTCTTGGGCTGGCCATGACTCATTTTTAGGTTGAGATGAGAATGTTTGATGTTATTGCACTTTTCTTTCTAAATATAAGCCTGCAAATTATTTAATAGTTTGGATTGTGCATGCAGAACACGTGTTGGTTTTGCGCAGACACCTGCTCCTACTACTTGTAGTGTAATGTACTGTTTCTATACACGTGTGGCTCTTTAGTGGTAAATATATATTAAATTATATATATAATATAATTTAATATAAGTATTAACATTTAACCAAGGCAGATGCTTCTGCAAAGATACAAAATCCTTTACTTAATAAATTTTCAAATTACCAATAATATCCCGTCATTTTATATATTAAATAATTTTTTTTTATATTTACAAAAACATCTTTTACTTTTTAAAAATGATGTGGGATGTTTTCAAAATATTTATAACTTAATATAATTGATTTTAAAAATTCAGTTTAACATATTAATTTTAAATATTTAATTTTGTAATAACTAATTCAATATTATTTGAAAAAATATAAATATTTTTTAATATTTATTAGATTTTTTATTATTTATTAAAAATATTTGTTAATATTTATTAAGAGAGAAGTTAAATTTTTTTTAAACAATATTAAATTAGTTATCACAAAATTAAATATTTAAAAATAATGTGTTAAATTGATTTTCTAAAATTAATCATATTAAATTGTAAATATTTTAATAACATTTAAAATTATTTTTATTATTGTTAAAAAAATAAAATATGAAAGAGATGTTTATGTAAATGTGAGAAGAAGAAAAATTATTTAATATATAAAATAACAAGAAAATTATTGATATTTTAAGAATTTATTAAGTGCATGAAATATTTTATATCTTGCAAGAAATAATTGCCTTATATCGGTGAAAGAAAAAAATAAGAGACTTAATCTATAATTTATTGTCACGATTATTTTTTTCTCGTAATTAGTAATTTTGAAAAGTGATAACTTTAAATATATTATTTAATGTAAGACACATTTTTTTATACAAAAGTTTTTTTATTTTTTTTCTTTTTAAAATTTGTGTCCTTTTTTTACCTTCATCTATTTTATCTCATAACAACATAGGCAATACAAGAAAAGTTGCTTTTAGAAACTAATTTATTGGTCTCTAAAGTGATAAAATTGGTCACTACTTTAATTAGAGACTAATTTATAATCTAATAATAAAAAGTGACTAAAACTTTGATAGCTAATTCATTGAAGCCAATTTAATTGAAACCAATTTAGTGACTAATTTTATTGAAACCAATTTAGTGACTAATTTTATTGAAACTAATTTAGTGACCAATTTTATTGAAATCAAATTAATGACCAATTTCATTGAAATCAATTTAGTAACCAATTTTATTGTAATCAATTTAGTGACCAATTTAATTGAAATCAAATTAGTTACAAATTTTATTGTAACCAATTTAGTGATCACTTTCATTAAAACTAATTTAGTGACCAAATATAAATACTAAAAAAATGGTCACTATATTGGTCTCTAAATAATGATAATATCATCATTTTCAATAATTAAATTTGTGATATCATATTCTTTTTATTTTTAAAATAATTTAGAATAGAAAAGTAAAATTATTTTTCTTTTTCTTTATACCATATATGATATCATCAAAGTCTGACTACTTGATACAAACATTAAAATCCTCACCAAATCGAAGCAAGAAACTTAAACACAACAAGCAACTTAAAAATTAAGTAACACGAGAATTTACAGGACATTGATTCTCACGGATATTCAAAAACCACTATAAATTCAATTTGATACCATACTCAATAGCAAGGTCTTAACAAGATCTTTGATATTGGTGACAAATACTGCTGATGCAGTTACAGAGACTCTAAAAATTATGCTTTATAAACCCTTGATCAAAAGAAAATTAACAATCAACAACAATGTCATCTACATTGTAGCAAATCATCAATTCCATTTATTAATGCATATTAAAATTGAAAACAAAATGCAATCACTAATGTAGTTTTTTCTTTTTCTCATTCGTAATGTAGCTTTTCCTTTTTCTCATTGGACTACATACTTCTTCTCGTGCAATTAACATAGAAATCAGTCTCCACTTAAAAAAAAAAAAAACTCCAAAGGACTACAACATATTATGAAAGTACAAACACAAATAACAGATAGTTCAAATCGATCTTGAATTTCTTCGTACACACACTAAGACAAAATTATGATCATTCCTTCTGAATAACATCTTTGATGCAACAAAGACATGATTGAAACAGAGAACAGGAAAACATTTGATATCTGAGGTTGGGGGTATACTAATGTACTAAATTCCACCCAGCTTTCTTCTACTAATGCTTCAAGAATCACATGTTAATTCACTGGATAAATATAAAATCACAATGAACTCTCTTGTGGTAATGTCTAATCTTGCAAGCTGCATCACTAGGCTACAGTTTCAGTTTACAATGTCGGATTATTCACCAGTTTCATATACCAATTTTGGCAGCAATTTTGTGACTATTAATTTTATCTTTTCAATGAAGTCAATGTTCTGCACTCATATTCAACCAAAATCACATCACAACAACAACAATCTCTTTTCTTCACCCCATCTACAGCCAAAAGATATTTAATGAATAAATTTCAAGATAAATCCAGAGATAACATGTGTGCATCCTCTCTAGTCATCTTTAAAATTACTTTATGTAACAAGGCTCTTTTTCTTCCTTTAACTTTTACTCCTTTGTCTTTTATTTATGATTAATTATTGACACTGGCCTAATTTGCATTATCTGGGTCTTAAGCCTTTGTTTCTATTGTTAAAATCTATACCTGTATAAAATATTGACAAGTCCTCAACTTTGTTGGGATATCAACCATCAGTTTGTCCTTTTCTCTAGTAGTAAATGCTGAATTCGATGTGATGAAATTATTTTTAATGAATAAATCTTCTATCCTACCTTTCTTTGAGGGATTAAGCTCAATGTTTTTTAAAGTTTTTAAATTTATGACGTACTTTGTGATGCTCAATGCTCTCACAGTTCCACGATATATTATTTCCTTAGATCATGACACAAACTGCATCTAGATCTAGTCCAGGATATATATAAAAAAGCATTAATTGACAAGTACCTTGATTTAGTGAGTTGGGTACACCATCCCATAAATGGATTGGTTAAACAACATGACATTAATTTATTGTTGAAATATTGTTTTAACATTAATTTGGCCTTTATAAAACAATAATTTGGTCATTGATTTGTTTAATTCAATTGATATATAAAAGAACTTTCTCACTTATAATAATTTTATTTGTAATATAATAGTTTGTTGATAATATAATATTTTAATAAATGACTTCTGAATATGATTTCATTAACTTCAATAAATGATTGAGACATTACATTTATCGTCCATTTGATCATAAATAACTTTAAGTAAACACAATTTACTTGATTTTGACAGATTATAAGAAACAATACACCAAATCAAAATACAAAATCCTAAATGAAGAGAGAGTGTACTATAGCTATACATGTAAATTTACCAAACATATCAAGTGGCATCAAATGTAAAGTTTAATCATGATATTCCCTTCAAGAATAAAGGAAACTAATAAAAATATGACAAAAGTAGTTCATTTAAATTTTTAATTAAAAAATATATAGTATAATAAAATTACCTTGATGAGAATTGAGTGGTTGACTGGGTGGTTGTGTTTCATCCTCATCTCCAGTTTCCTCAAAGCTTGGTGGCATAGATTGACGATTAATGTTATCCATCCATCCTCGAATCATTGCATTGTTTTCTTCAAAAAGTTTCTCAATACTTACAATTTTGACTCGAAAGCTCATCTCTTTCTTTCTTAACTTCTTCCAAGTCCTTTCTAAGTTCATCAAGTTCTTGACTTTGCATCCACCCATTTGAGGAAGAAGATGAGTCACGGTAGTAAGGCCTACCTCCAATCACGATAGATTCCATTCCAAGACCACATATCCTCCCATTCTTTGTTCCAACAATATCACACCAAATATCTAACTCATTTGGTGGAGGAATTCCTTATGCGGATGCATTCTTTGTCAGTTCTTCAAATTTGCATGTAAATTATTTCTGTTAACATCATAATTTACAAGTTTTTGAATAAACCAACTAGAAGAGTAAGAAAAAAAAACACGTAAAATTTAATAATCCATTACATTTACTTGTTCTAATTTTTTATCCACCCAAGAGTTGTCCTTAAGTCGTTGGCGTGTGCGACGAAACAATTCTGATATTAGGTAGTTAATATTTATCCTTGACCAAGGTCTCTATATATTAAATAATAGTTGTATGCATACCTCTAGTGAAGTTACACAAACTGCATTTTAGCTTTGGCAAACTTCAAATGATATTTCTAATTATTGGTAAATTAAATTTACCTTTGAGTAGCTAAGCTATTTTAGAAATCTAAGTTATTATAAATTATAACGTCTTTGAGAAAAAAAACTTAACCATATAATTTTCACTTATAGGTTTTGATTTGAGAGTAAGCAATACAAATAAGTAACCGATACTTCCCCCTAATAAATTCAATTGATTATGCAGGACATGAATTTTAAATGCAAGTTAGATTTTCCGTAATGTCCTCTCTGTTCCACGTCTGGTAGAACATACTACATACTACACCTCTCTCATTCATTGGAGGAAACAAAAGCACCAAAAGAACAAACAAGGGCAGGATAAATGAAGTAAATGTCAACTGTAAATCTACTCAAGCACTTCCTGTTTGTCAAGCATTTTTCTAACAAGTAGCAACTGACAGCGAATTTTGAAGATCCTCAATAATCACTTGTGAATACTATACCACCAGTAATTTTGAAGATTACGCCCGAATTGGTAGAACAAAACAAAGTAAAATGACTACAACAACCAAATATGTGGAAGGCTAAATTAAATATTTGGCAAACCATTTCAGCACTCCGTCACTAACTAACAATCCTAAGCATGAAATGTAAACTTCGAACAAACTTGCTCCAGCATGTTGTTAAAGCTTCACCAATTAAAATCTCTGATTGTGACTCCCCAACGGAGTCACCAATCTCCGCCATCATTTCAACCCACAACCTCTGCAAAGTGGAACTAATAAAAAGAAATATCACTAGTTTCTTTTTCTCATCCATTCACCGTCAATTAGTTTTCAACCTTTTCCAATAGAATCTAACCTCAGATGGAAAGAAGAAACCCTAACCCAAATATTAAATAAAGAGAACATCATCTCACTCTCTGTCTTTACTATTCATTTTTTCAAAATCTACAGTAAAGCATCCAGTGAATAAGCTAAGAAAACAAATAAACAAATTATATTTTCGAACATTACAAGCAAAAATTTGAATGAGAGAAGCAGATATTAGAGATTATTTTACCTACACCAATAACGAAGGGGAAATATTGTCAGAGCTCCATTTTCAAAATCTGAGCTAACAATTGAAAACGTCTTCGAATGTGTTTGGTTATGCAAAGAGTGTGAGAGGTTGGGATCTGAATGCAGCAAAGAGAGAGTGAGAGGTTTGGAATCTAAATGTAGCAAAGAGAGAGTGAGATGGAAGGTCAGGAAGATTAGGGTTCAAAGAGAAAAATCGTGTAATATTATAGAGGATTCAGAGAAGAAGATCAAGGTGCCAAAGTATTTGACTTCTCTTTTTTCTAAGTAAAGTAAATGGAACAATAACTTTTAAAAACATTATAAGTAATATATTATTATTATTATTTTTAATTAATTAATAATAAATAATATTTTGAATTTATTATATTAATTTAAAATGTTTTATAAATTAATAATTATTTTTTTTAATTTAGTTATTAAAAAAAATTATGATTATTAGTTGTTTAAATATGATATCTATTTATATTATAAACTTATTAATAATAAAAAATAATTTTTTTATCAATAATTTTAGTTTATAAAATAATTAATGAAATTTTAGTTTAAATATAACGTTTTTATAATAATTATTTTTGTCACTAAATTAGTCAATATAGTGATTAATTATTTTTTATCTCTAAATTAGTTGTTAATTAATAATTTTTTTATAATGGTTATTTTTTGTACTAAATTAGTTAGTATAATGATTAATTATTTTTGGTCTCTAAATTAGTTACCATTTAATGATTTTCTTGTAATAAGAGTCGAATATCATTTTCTACAAAAACAGTTTTTAGATAGAATTTTAAAGTATCTAACAACCTCGTGCGTGAATAAGAAATTTTTAAGAAAGGAATAAAATTTCAAGTTAAAGAAATTATCTTAGATAATCTTGAGTTAATGAGTTTAAAGATGAAATATTTTCTTTATAAAAAAATTTCTATACATGATCTTTTTTTATATATTGAGTTTAAAGGTTTCAAATTGCATATTAAATTTAAAGTTTTGAGTTGTATGTAAGAGTAAAGCCCTTAAAGATAAAATTGAGAAATATTAATTATTTTTCTATTTATTGTTCTCTAATTATTTGTTTAAATTAAAGAATATATATTATATTTGTTGTTGATATTTTTTTAGTGCTTGTTGTCAATAGTAAATAAAATTATTTAAAAAAAAAGAAAAATACTTTTAAACATTTAGGGTTGAATTTTATTGGGTTGAATTTTATTGCTTTTTAGAAAATATATACTTTTATTTCATTTTAAATATAAAAAATGATTTAGAAAATTAAAATATATATGTTTTATTTGCTTTATCATTTAAAGTAAAAAATAAGAAGTTTTAGTCTCATTTTATTTTATGGAAAAAAAATTAATAAAAAGAGAGAAGGAAACTTTGGCCCATTTTTATATGGAGTGCAGAAAAAAAATAAAAAACCTAAATGAAGTCCAATCTAATAGGATTCAGTCAGAAAAAATAAAATGATTTGAGTGAGGCCAAATTTTATACGAGTTTATTTAGAAAAATAAAGTAAAACAGCTGTGACCTGGTCTGATGAAAAAATAAATCAATTTGACTGAGTGCTAAACCCATTAAGATGTGTCAAAAAATAGAATTATTATTTGCACCTCTCATTATTAATTAATGTATTCACTTTTTCTCTTCAATTAATGCATGTAACTTAGGTATCTACACTCTCTCCACTGAATATTCTAGGTAATTATTCATCTTCATTTTCATTAATTTGGACTATTTTAGTTTTTTATTATATTTATTTATTTATTTTATATTTTATTTTATTTTCTAACTTCTTCACACTCCTTTCAATTGTACCATTTTAATTGCCTATTTTTAATGCATGAAAATTAATTAAAATTAATAGAATTTTATTTCTGGTTATGAAATTATTTTGAATTTTGATTAAAATAAAATTTGAATAGGTGAGTTGATGGTGGTTAAAGAGTTTGTTTTGCAACCTTTTAATAATAGGATATTATTATGCTTAATTGCTAATAATTCTGATTAAGGTAATTGATCTTTCAGTTTCTTTTTAATTAATAACTAAAATGATTAGCAGAGCAATTTGAAGCGTTGGGAAATTTTTATAAACACACATCAAATAGAGGCACAAATACATATTATTGGAGTTTTTACACATAGAGAAAAAAGATACGAAAGAAAAATAAAATCATAAAAAACTCTAGAGTCTACAAAACAGTCCCATTGTATAATTGGAGGAGAAACTTGAAGTAAAAAGAATTAAGGAAATCCTTTTTTTTTCTTTTGGATTTACAATTGGTATGTTTTAATCATCTGCTCTTTTTTAATTGTACTATGTGATTGCTCTGTTTGCTTGTTTGATCTGTGAAAAATTTCAACCAAAATGTTAGCGTTTGTTTTGTTTTGTATGAGTTGATTCTATCTTCAAATGATCTAGGGGTCGTGAGTTTGTTATGTTTCTTCAGCATGTAAATGCTCATCTTCTCATGGGTTAGGACTTTCTGTCCTAAATCCTTTCGTGTTTCAAAAGATGGCACTCGAATCACCTACCTTTCCCCTTCCTCTACTAATATGCATAATTTAGTAAAGGAAATTGAGATGATGGCAGTGACCTTGCAACAACAAAGTGCCACCATGGTTTTAATCCTGTCAAAATTATTTTGGCGAGGTGTATGATGATTATTGATTACTGGAAAGGAGTTGCTATTGACAATGCCTAGATGATCGCAAAAGTACAAGATTTGGAGCAAAAAAAATCAAGAGTTGGAGAAGGAGAGGATCGAGCTTAATCTCACTATCTCAGCTAAGTCACTAGAAATTTCTCAAGGCCAAGGAAGTACGAAAATCTAGAGGCTGAAATGGATATGCTAAAGAAGAGCTTGGATTTTTTCGATGAAGTCAAGGGAAATTGAAAGAGGTTGAGGCTAGCACAAATATCCCTTTAGAGGAGATTGAAAAATTGCATAAGAGTGAAATTAATTTAAAAGTAGAGAACACTTAACTTGCCACGACTGAGCTAGGCTGGAATCATGACATTCGACGTGTATGTTAGCCAAAAAGGAGTGCAATAATTACCCTATAGTATGCTAGCTATCTCCTCAGCCATAGATCTTTGGCATGACCAAACTTCTTTTTGAGTTCATTTAGAATGAACTTTTTAGTTGTCTCAGGTTGGTAAGTGGTTTGAGGATGCGCTACAAAGGACAGGTCTACATCTACCCTCAAGTTGTCATTATTGCTACTCTCATTAAAATTCTATTTGTGCAAGATGGTTTTATGAGTTTCCCAAAATCATGACATCTGACCTTATGTTAGCCAAGAAGGAGTTTCCTCGATGGATGATTAAAGAGTGCAACGATAACCCCATAGTGTGTTAGGTATCTCCTCAGCCCATCAAACTTCTTTTTTAGTTCATTTAGAATGACCTTGTTAGCTGGCTCAACCTGACCATTGGTTCAAGGATGCCCTATAGATGATACTTGGTGCTTTATACTAAGTTGTTGCAGAAATTGTTCAAATATCTTGTTTAGGAATTATCAACATTATCTGTGACGATTGAGTATGATAAATTATGTTTACACACAACATTATGAAGAGTTCGACATTATACATTGTGTAGAATGATATTTGTTGGCTTAATCTCTTGACTTCTTATATGTCATCAGGCAGAATGTCATTGGTCAAAAAATTGATGAGTTGGATCATAAAGACATTGTTGCCTAAATTTATCTTTAATACATTTTCGTGATCCCGATTGGGTGTTTGCAAGGTTTCTTAGATAAGACTTCGATGTTTATCAGCATAATCTGTTGGATTATTTTACATCATTGGCCAAAATGTCATTGGTCAAAAATTGATGATTGGGGTCATCCAGGTAGTGTTGCCTGAATTTACTTGTAATACATCTTTGTTGAATATTAGACGGTCCAAAGTCCCTTTAAATTATCAAATCACCTGATAAAGTTTTGATGATAACAAAACTCAAGTATACATTTATATTTGATGATTTATATACTTTGTTTAGTTACTTCTTTATTAAAGAGCAGCAAATACATGGTCCATGAAGAGATAAGTTTTCTTACTTTTTACTTTTATGTTATTAATTTGATTTAAATTGATTTTATATCATGATGTGCTTTAATGTTCAAATTTGTTTATAATGGAAATTATTCAAATTATTATGGAGCATTTAAATGTGATTAATTAATTTTATATCATATTGTGCTTTAACGTTCAAATTTGTTCAGAATGGAAATTATACAATTGATTTTATAACTTGGAGAGGTCTGTGTACTCGTGATAACCTAGAGAGGTTTGTGTACTCGCTACAACCTGGAGAGGTTTGTGTACTCGTTATAACCTGAAGAGGTTTGTGTACTCGTTGTAACCTGGAGAGGTTTGTGTACTCGTTGTAATTATTTGATGAATAGTGGAACCTCTTGAATAGTTTGTTCGAGAGAGAACTGGACGTAGCCCAAGATATTAGGGTGAATCAATATAAAACTGTTTTATCTATGCTTATATATTATTGCCTTAGACAATCTTGCTTGGTGGTTTTTATCTATAGCCAATTGAGTTCAGGCTCCATTCAACCCCCCTTTTGGAGCCAGTTGTTCCTACAGTTGGTATCAGAGCTAACCTTAGGGGTTAGTTCTTCATAGGACTTGAGGCACGATCCTACATGAACTCAATGGAAGGAGACGGACTACACTTGAGTCAACCACCCTTGTTCAAGGGCCAAAATTATGAGCTTCGAAAGATGAGGATGATTGGCTTCATCCAATATAACGGTATGGAGTTAATTAATATTATTAAAAATGGCATACCTACTTTGATTGACAAATCAGGAGAATTGCTTCCTTTTGAATCTATGACTGTGGAGGAAAAATGCGTCTGTCAAAATAATGCTAAAGCTAGGCATATTATAATGTGTGTTTTATCCGAGGAAGAAATGTCAAAGGTGCATGCCTTGGTCAGCGCTAAGGAGATGTGAGATACACTTGCTCTAACATATGAAGGTTCGAAAGAGGTAAAAATAAATAAATTGACTATGCCTAAATGTTAATATGAAATGTTTGCTATAGAAGATCATGAATCTATACAATCTATGGTTTCTCGTTTGCAAGTTATCCTAAACAGTTTAAGATCATTGAGGTCAACTGTTAGTCAATATGAGATCAATGATAAAATTTTCAAAATTTGACCTGCTAAGTGGAGAGTCCAAGAAACTACTCTAAGAACTTATAAAGATCTTGAAGTCATGCCCCTAGAGGAATTGGTAGGTATTCTTACTATATATGAGCAGGTATTGCAGAATGATGCAAATAATATTCCCAAAGAAAAGAATTTCACGTTTAAGATCTCACACAAAGGTAAGAAAAAGATATCATCCAAAGCTTCTGAATATATAGACAATACATCAGATGATACAGAGTCTAATGATGAGATTTTCATCCTCACCAACAAGATCAAAAGGATGTTGAGAAAGAAAGAGAACAAAGGAAAGAAGATTCAGGACTAAAGATGGCAAGGAACAACATGAAAGGATAATCTACTATGGTTGCAAGACGTCAAGGCACTTCAAATTAGAATGTCCTAATCAGGTTGAAGAAAAAAAGGAGAAATAAAAGAAGAAGAAATTATCTAAAAAGAAGAAGAGTTTTATGTCAACCTGGGAGGATTTGGACTCATCCAGTTCTGATTCTGAAGAGGAGGGAAACATAGGTCTCATGACTGATGTGGCAGATAATTCTATGTCAGAGGACTCAGATAATGAGGTAGATTTTACTGATATTGATAATTTATGTTTAGCTTATCAAGAAGCAATATCTAATAATGGTATGATTGCATCTGCATATAAAACCATGAAAAGAAATTATAAAACTACTTGCAACGAAATTGTTTTAATGCAACAAGAGAAAGCTAGTCTAAATGATATTTCTCTCAAAAACACATAGCTTCTCTAAGAAAAAGAAAGATTGTATAATGAAAATAAGAACCTTAAAAGGGACCTTGCAGTTCAGAATACAAATCTCAAAACCTTGGAAAAAGAACTTGTGTTAATTAGAGAAAAATTAGGAAAAAGGCCTATTGAATCAAATGAGACAAACGTTGATGATAATATTACTGAAAATATCGCTCTTAGAAAAGTTTTATCTCATTTACATACAAATGAAAAATCTCTTGACATGTTAATAAAAAGTTTTAGAAAGTTTCATGATAAGAAAGGAATAGGTTGTGATCAAAATAATGCATTATCTAGTTTTTCCATTGTACATCCTATCTCTACAGGAACCTTCAAGAATACATCTTGGAGGAAAACTAACATGAAAGGACCCAAAACTTTGTGAGTACCAAAAAAGAAAATTATCCCTCTTACAGATATATGACATTCAAACAAGAAGACTCAAATATAGGAATTGGGAAAATGGACGCTCACTGATCATAAAGGTAAAAAAAGTCTACATTTCCAGAATTGAGAGATAAGAGACAAAGAACGAGATTCGTTGGAACTGGTCAGATAAGGATGAGACGTTCACATTTTACTAACAAAGGTTCATATAAGATTAGACGATTTGTCTCGTCTACAAGATAAGTATATCTTTTTGCTTACATTTGTTACTTTATATATTTTACACATTAGACGGTCTAATAAAATTTACATGTATTTGATGATATGTGATTGTCTATGCAAGATGTCATATCTTTTTGTATATTTTTTAAATTTGATTTACACTTAATTGATTTATTCAAATTTGTTTTATTTTACTTGTAAAACAAGTGTGTGTTTTTAGTACATTGAAATTAAACATAATTTTATAATAGATCATGTTCAAAATGATACCATTGATTTGCAATTTGTCTCAACTGATGAACAATTAGCAAATATTTTTATAAAACTCTTGTTGAGTTGAAGAATGTTTTAAATATTTAAGAGAACTTTTAGGTATGATCTTAATTGAATGGTGAAAAATATTAATTGGCTTAAGCTCATTGCATCAAATATTTTCATTTCATTTTATACGCATCTATATTTGTTACTTTTAATGCATGATTTTTTTTAATCATATTTTCTTGATGCATTTATAAAATTATATCTTTTATCATAAATTTTTTTCAAAGTCTGGTTAAAATGTGTTCTCTTTTCTAATTAATTCATGTTATGCATTTTCTAATTTTAAGAGTCTGAGCTGCAATTTACCTTTGTGAAGTAAACCCTTGTGAGCTTTCATTGTTCTCTCTTTTGAGAGTGTTTCTTTTAATCTTGAGTGGTCTTTATCTTAGGGGGAAATTGGGACTAGTATAACCTGGAGAGGTTTGTGTACTCGTGATAACCTAGAGAGGTTTGTGTACTTGCTATAACCTGGAGAGGTTTGTGTACTCGTTATAACCTGAAGAGGTTTGTGTACTCGTTGTAACCTGGAGAGGTTTGTGTACTTATTGTAACTATTTACTGAATAGTGGAACCTCTTGAACGGTTTGTTCAAGGGAGAACTGGATGTAGCTCAAGATATTAGGGTGAACCTGTATAAAACTACTTTATTTGTGCTTATATATTATTGCCTTAGACAATCTTGTTTAGTGGTTTTTGTTTATAGCCAATTGAGTTCAGGCTCCATTCAACCCCCCTTCTAGAGCCAGTTGTTCCTACTCGTAGTCCCAATTAGGTGTTTGCAAGGTTTCTTGGATAAAAGTCTTATGTTGCCCAGTTTTTTTCTTGCTAGCCAATTTAGAGATAACATTGATGTGATTGTTATGTTCCCTTGACACATGAATGATGCTAAATTGGTCAAATTGCCCCATTAAATTTTTATCAATGTGATAATATTTTACAGTAGAGGCTCATTGGCTTGGTAATCATTACTTTTCTGTCTAATAATTAGTTGATAATTGCTCTAACACTTGACTTGATTTACCCCAATTTTGATCAAGTCTTAGTTTGACAGTTAAAACTTCATATCCAGCTTAGCTGTTGGATGTCTTAAAGTCGAATTGAATGGCTTCTTAAAGAATAATGTTGTTAGACCCTTAGAAAATTATCTGTCCCACTACGATTTTAGTTTGATGAATCGTTTACACTTAAAGATCATCATTCATGTTTATCTCCGATATGAGATAACTAGATAAGAAAATTAGCTAAGAATTGAGTCCTTATCAGACCTTGACTCTTGAATTTTAACTCAATCGATCATGTAATGTGAAAAGATAAACCTAACGTCATTATGAAATCTGATGCAAAAGGGAAAGAATTTTAACTTTTTATTGTTTTATAATCCGATGCATAAGAAAAAAGTTAAAAAAGAAACCAGTTGTGCGAGAATTAAACATTTTAACCTTCTTATCATTTTAAAATTTGCACAATAATTTAAAATGTTTATTAAAATTTATCTATGTTTCAAATTCTAAACTATTCCAACACTAATTAACATATAAAAATCAATAAAAATATAAATAAATATAGTAGGTTAAGTAGAAACTTGACATTGTCATTTGATTGGTCAATTTTGACTTTTGTAACACTCGTTTAAAAGGATAATAGATTCCAATGATGATATCAAAGGTTTGAAAATATTGGCAAAGCCTTCGGATAGAAAAGATGAGTGTTAAAACCAATTTCTTAATGACTTGATACTACTTTTTAGCTGGTTGCAAAGTGCAACTTGTAAAATAAATAGAGTTGAGTTTTACCCTCTTCAAAAACTTGCACCAAACTCATTATTAAATTTTATACTACTAACTATATTAATAAATCTTCGAATATCTCAAAGGTCGGGTGATACATTTACTATATTTTAATATATGAAAAATAATTATAGAAAAATAAAAAATAAATATTTAATAATTTAGTTTAATATTGTATAGAAGTTTAATTTTTATATAAACTTAATCATATCTCCCTAATATAATCTGACTAATGAAAGATTAGTATTAAATTTAACAGTTTGATAACTCGTCAAACTTTTTAACTTATAATCTATGAAAGTTGTATGGAGTAGAAATTGTTTCTAAAAACTTTATCTCTTGATTTTTTTGTATATGTTTATGTTTTAATTAAGTGTTTTAAGTACTATCAAATTGAGGAGATTGTAACATTCTTACTTCTACTTAATTATATTAATTATTTTATCCTTACTTTAAAATAAGAGTTAGAAAATCTTACTTTTTAATTCTTGTGATTAAATCTTTATTTTAAAAATGCGTTGTATTATATATAGAAGTATTGTGATTAAATAAAATGAAAATAATAATAAAAGTTTGTAATATTTTAATTATATATTTTTATATAAAATTAAAAGAAATACGATAAAGTAAAAACGAATATTTGTTATGAACTTGGACAAAAGATAGTTAATTATATTTTCTATTATTATTTTACTAGTTGTATTTGATTGAATGATGTATGCAAATTATTAATTAAGATAAGTATGACATATCCTAATGATTATTAAGTTATGTGACTCTTGAAAATATCAACCGAAATGTCTATTATGAAAAGGTCATAGGTTTCTAATAAATGATAAATAATTTAGTATGTGAGAATCATTAGCGATTCTATTATAGTATATTAACGGATAATAAATAATTATTATGTGAGGATTATTAGCAATCATATTAGAGTAACTATTCTGTTATGATCCTGTTATTTCATATACTCCATATATAGAGTATATTTTTTCATAAAGGGAATAAGAAAAGAGATATATTTTTCAATCTCATATCCTTTGTTCTTTTTTGTTCATTTCTTTATTTTTCATAACATGTAGTTAATATAATATATTTGTTATGGTGTCAGAGCTCTCTAATCGAGAGAGTTCTGCTGTGTCAACTCTGATTTTGTTCCGTTTGCAAGAATTCATCATTTGTCATGGCTTCAGAAGTGCCATTATTTTCAGTAGCAAATATGACTACTTCGTCGTTCGATAATCCACCGGTAAATCTCCTGAATCATTCTTCCAATGTATTATAGTTCCTTCAACAAAAATTCTCAGAATTCTCAAGCCAAGAGATGGACCAAGGATGACAAGCATTATAATAGTAAGAGATGCACACATTGTGGTAGAATAGGTCAAACAATTGATGCATGTCATCGCATACATGGTTTTCCACCAAACTAGAAAAGGAGAAAATTCTTTGTTAATAATGCCATTGCAATTAAAAAAGCAAATGAGAGTGAGACACTTACAAACCAAAAGGAATCTCAACAGTTGTCTAGCTTTAGTTTGACTAAAAAGCAATATAACTCTCTCCTGACTCTTCTTCAACAATCTCAGTTAGCTGCAACCCCTAGCACTGAACATCATCACATTCCCAATACATCCATAGGTATTACCTGTAATCTGAGATCACTACCAAAATTTGTCCTTTGGATCTTAGATTTAGGTGCCACTGATCATATTAGTTCATCTCTAGAGAATTTTGCCACATAAAATTATTCTTATATTCCTATCAAGTTACCTAATGGAACTATAATTTATGCAAACATTAACTATCATATTTTTTACTACATTCATTCTACATAATGTACTATAATACCAGGATTTAACTTAAATCTCATTTCAATATCTCAATTAGCCATAAAATCTGTTTGTTCCATTAGATTTACTGATCAAATATCTGAAATACAAGACAATCACACTATGAGGATGATTGGTTTTGCTAACCACTGACTCTATGTTCTTGAAAATCCTAAGGGACGAAGAAAACACTTTGCCTCATATTCAATTTCAATAAATTCTGTGTCTGTTAATAAGGTGAATGATTGACATTTTAGACTAGGTCACTTGTCTAAGGACAAACTATCTGTATAACAAATTTTGATTACATTTCTAGCAAACATGTGATGGTTTTTGTCAAATATGTCCACTTGCTAATCAGAAAAGACTTCCATTTCCTGTAAGCACTTCTTCAAGCAATAAAATTTGTTATTTGTTACATATGAATATATGGGGACCATTAGCTATTACTTTTGTAGATGGACATAAATATTTTTTGACTGCTGTGGATGATTTTTCTAGGCATACTTGGATTTTTCTTTTGAAAGCTAAATCAGAAGTACAGGGTTGCATTAAATCTTTCATTACTTTGGTTGAAACTTAATTTTTTACTACTGTCAAATGCATTAGGTCTGATGAAGGACCTGAATTTAATTTGCATCAGTTTTACTCTGTCAAAGGCATAGAACATCAAATGTCTTGTGTTGAGACTCCACAACAAAATGGAGTGGTAGAAAGAAAAAAAATCAACACATTTTAAACATTACTAGGGCTCTTATTTTTCAAAGTAACTTGCTTAAATTGTTTTAGAACTTTGCAGCCTCTCATGTTGTTTTTCTGCTTAATAGATTGCCTAGCAAGGTTTTACATAACAAAAGTCCTTATGATATTTTGTATGGTCTTCTCTTGGATTTAACTTTTATTAAAGTCTTTGGTTGTGAAACTTTTGCATAAACTTTGGCTTATAATAGGACGAAACTTGATCCTCGAGCTAGACCGTGTGTTTATTTAGGTCACAGACCAGGGATCAAGGATTCACTTCTTTATGATTTACACACTATAGACGTTTTTTCTTTATCCAGTAATGTTTCTTTCAATGAAAATAGTTTTCCTTTTAAGCATATTATCAATTATACAGATAGTGAAAATTTTGTCATGTCACATTTTCCTGATTATCAGGACATTGATCTCTCTTTCCTTACATCCTCCTCACCACTACAAAATCAACAAACACCATATATAGTCCCACAACAAAATTATTCCTCTCCCACTCTCGCAGCTCCTGATAACCATGTACCTTCTGTTATAAGAAAATCCACTAGAAGCACCAAACCTCCTGTTACGTCAAGGATTTTCATTACAATGTAGTTGCGGGCATAGAGAGCAATAATTCCTCTTTAATTACATATCCTATTTCCAGTTTTGTTAATTATTCAAAATTTTTTAACAATCATAAGCATTTTACATTTAGTATCTCTTCCATTGTAGAACCTGAAACTTATGCACAGGCAGTGAAGCATGAGAACTGGAGGAAAGCCATGGATGATGATATCAATGCTTTAGTTCAAACTAGAACCTGGGAGTTTGCTGACCTTCCGATTGGAAAACAAACAGCGGGATGCAGATGGGTGTATAAGACTAAACACAAGGCTGATGGCTCAATTGAGAGGTTCAAGGCTAGACTAGTAGCCATGGGATTCACACAACAAGAAGAAATTGATTTCAGAGAAACTTTTTCTCCAATGGCTACAATTACTACTGTAAGGATTTTATTGGTCATTGCAGCCACTAAAAATTGAATCTTTGAACAACTTGATGTCAACAATGCTTTCTTGCATGGAGATCTTCATGAAGAAGTCTATATGGAGGTTCCTAAAGGTGTAGTTCCTCCAAAACCTGGTCAAGTCTGCAAGCTGAGAAAATCTCTTTATGGTATTAGACAAGTTAATAGACAGTGGTATGAACAGTTGTCTACAGTTTTTATAGCTTTAGGATATACTCAATCATAGCATGATTTTTATTTATTCACTAAACAATATGCTACTGGTGCATTCACATCCATCCTTGTCTATGTTGATGATTTGACAGGAAATGATGCTCAAGAGATTGCTTTGGTCATGTCTCAACTTGATCACTTATTCAAAATTAAGGATCTTGGTCAGCTAAAATTTTTTATTGGATTAGAAGTTGCTAGATCAAGGAAGGGCATTTTCCTTAACCAAAGGAAATATACTTTAGAGCTTCTAGATGCTACAGGCTTGTTAGGATGCAAACCTTCTAACATTCCTACGGATCCTCAAATAAAGCTTCATTCCAAAATGAATCCTCAAATAAGACTTTTCCATGTATCGACGGGTCATTGGACAATTGAAAGGTTTTTGTCACTCAGACTGGGCATCATGCCTTGAAACTCGCCGATTTGTTACCGGCTTCTACATTTTTCTTGGTGATTCATTAATCTTTGGGCGATCCAAGAAGCAAGACACAGTTTCACGATCCTCCTCTGAGGCTGAATATCGTGCTTTGGCATCGACAACCTGTGAAAATCAATGGTTGTCTTATTTGCTTCGTGATTTACATATTGTTCCTCAGGCCATTGTAGTTCTTTTTTGTGACAACAAGTATGCTTTACATTTAGCTGCCAATCCTATGTTTCATGAGCATAATGAAATCGATTGCCATGTGGTTAGAGAAAAGGTTCGTGATGGTGTTCTTCGTTTGCTCCCTATCAGTACTAAATCACAGGTTGCTGACATTTGTACAAAACCTTTCATACCCAAGTTGTTCTTACATCTGTCCAAGATAGGTTTAATTGATCTATATGCTCCATCTGAAGGGCGGTAATAAATGATAAATAATTAATATGTGATGATAATTAGCGATTCCATTAGAGAATATTAACGGATAATAAATAATTATTATGTGAGGATCATTAGCAATTATGTTAGAGTAACTATTATGTTATGATCCTGTTATTTCATGTTCTCCATATATAGAGTATTGTTTTTTTCATCAAGAGAATAAGAAAAGAGATATATATTCACTCTCATATCCTTTGTTCTTTTTCTTTCATTTCTTTATTTTCATAACATGTGGTTAACATGATATATTTGTCAGTTTCAAGACCAAGTTAATATATGAGTGTCTGCATTTAGGAAGTCATAATTTAATACATTACGGGATGAAAGGTAGGGACCAGGTGGGGTCTAAGGAAGTATTTCCAAATAGGAGAATATCTGGATAGTTCAAAATAGTGTCATGGACTAGGATATTTCACAGGTCAAACTTGGTACTATCTAATACCTATTCAACATCGTCAAGGTTATTAGTCAGTGTATATCTCTTTTATAAGTAGATGGTCAGAATTTTCGAGCAAAAATAATTATGATTGTACCAATATTTTTATGAGAAATACTTAAGTAACTAGTCAATTCCCAAGTAACTTTTGATGTACAGGGCGGATCATCAAAAATGGTATATGGATCCACATGTTTGATAGATTAAGATTGAGTTTGTGGTTGTAGCTTAAGTCATAAGCCTTCATTGTTTATATTGTATGTTAAGTTTATTAAGATTAATATTTAAAACTTATAAAGATCTCACTCCTTTCATATTTTTTTTTCATACACATATTTTTTGTACGAGTAGAAGCAGAACGTACTTAGTAAGGGTTGTCAACAAAAATTTTGAGAGATTTTTTTGATGGTTGATTTATGAAGAACCTAGCTCTATTATCGTAGAATATATAAAATATATAGATAATTCTATATTTTGATGTACAACTCTAGTTGTTGTACAAAACATATATATTTTTTGTAATATATTATAAATAATCATTGTTGAATATAATGGACTTAGCCCATATTTTCTATTAGTCTGTTACTATTTTTATCTATAAATAGAAAGCCCTATGTGTGTATTTTACATAAGGGAGATTAATTCATAATTATTTTTTTCCTTTACTTTAATATGGTATCAAGAACCTAGGGTTAGGTGAAATGACACTCATATGTGATAATCAGGCTACTCTTCCTATTAGCTCAAATCCTGTCTTTCATGAAAGAACTAAACATATTGAGATTGATTGTCATTTCATTCGAGAAAAAATTATACTTAGAGACATCAAGATTGAATTTGTTAATTCGAATGATCATTTAGCTGATGTTTTCACTAAAATATTTACAGGGACATAAAATTGATTATATTTGTAACGAGCTTGATTCATGTGATTTATATGCACCAGCTTGAGGAAAGTGTTGAATATAATTTGGCTTAGCCCATATTTTCTATTAGTTTGTTACTATTTTTATCTATAAATAAACAATCCCTTTGTGTGTATTATACATAAGGGAGACTAATTTATAATTACTTTTTTCCTTTATTTTAATAATTATAAAGGATTTGAAATGTCGACACACATTTATATTTGTGTGATTATAATATGATTTATTATACTTTCTAAGAAAATCTTATAAATAAAGAAAAAAAAAATACTCTCAATTTCTAATAAAATAATAATTAATTGCATAATAGGTATTACAAAGATTGTTAAGGCAAAAGTCCAATATCATAAGATTTTAATTAGGGTTTCAAAAGAACTAAGCATAAAACATTATCACACTTAGTTTGTAAGACGATATTTCTAAAAAAATAATAGATCGTGTAAGACTCAAATATTTTGTTTGACAAATAATACACTATGTAATGTTTTCTCAAAGTTTGACAAGAAGAAATGAAACACGCATTAAACATCAAACGATACACATAGACTAAGCAAACTTCGTACTTAAAATAAATGTCCATATGTTTACTCTATGATTGTAAGAAATGTTTGTCTAGCAAAGATATATGTTTCAAATCAAATATCAAAGACCTCTCAAGACACTTGTTAAAGTTGTTTCCTTCATCAACTTCTTGACAAAGTTTTTCAACTCTGACCCAATTATATCTTCCCTATGTGGAATACTTGTCAATCATGAATTTGTGCAAGAAGCTATACTAGCTAGGGTGATAGGCATTGTTATTTATCAAGGACGTTGAGAAGAGAAAGGAGCAAAAATTGAAGTTGAGTTAAATGCAACATAGCTTGTCAGACGCACATAAGACATGCATAGAAGCTAAAGATGTTCAACGACTATAAATGATCGCCTTGCAGTTACCTTCTTCAAAGGTTTGTAAAAATATTTTATTCTAGAAGAAGAATGGATACGTAAGAGAGGATATATGATGCCAAAATACTGCTTAAACTTATAACACTCCTCTAAGCCAATAAAGTAGAGATTGCACTATACGAAAATGTTGATAAGATGATAGAGCACACCTTATAGCTTCATAGAAAAATCCTCAAGCTTAAAGAAGATTTAAAGTACTAGGATCCAAAGGAATCTGAAGAGAATAGTAGAGTGTCTATCTAGCTACCAAGAAGAATGAGCTCAACCATTGTATATGTCGAAAGACACTATCTTACCTAGAAAGTAAGATGGTCTGAGCTAGGAGAGAAAGCCTAAGCATTGTATTCATTATTAGGCACAATCCTCCCTAGTTAATTAGACCCAGTGATCAGTAAATCATTGAAATACTAAACATTTATATCTTAGCTAGGAGTGACTGTTTAGCAAAGAATTATCGGTTCAGCTATGACCGGCTTGAGTAAAGAATACTCCTTGACGGAATCATCCAAGAATGGTTGTAATATGAAAGAATACTCGGTTAAACAAGAGTGACTTGAGGAAAGAATATTCAAGGGGTTAGCCAGGAGTGACTAAGAACCCAAAGAATACTCGGTTAAGTCAGAGAGTGAGTTGTGTCAAGAATACTTAAGAAGTTAGCCAAGAGTGACTACATGCCCAAAGAATACTCGACATGTCCTTCTTGGTATTAGTCTACCTAGTTGAACTTGATCGGTTGCCCGAGAACTGGATGTAGTCTAAATGATAGATGAAATACTATAAATTATTGTGTATATACATTCTCTCCTCCTTATCTCCTTTACATTTCATGTTATCATCATATGCATTAAGCATAGAAGGAGAGTTTATATGGAAATAATTATTAAAATGCTCTATCAAAATGCTTTTAAATATAAGTAACTGATTTTCATCTATCTAGGTTGGTCAGACACAAATTATGATCTAATCACTTGTTAAAGTAAACATGAATACACGTTAGTTAAGTGATTGAGTTAGGTTGAAAATTTGCTTCTGACATGATCCTTTAAATTGAAGAAGCTAAGGATAAAATACGATTTCAACATGTTCATTTGTTCATATGTGTTACTAATTTTTTTTCATAGAAACTCTTTATGCTTTGTGATAAACATATTCTTACTCGTACTTAGACACTTTAATTGTGTTGTTCTTATATTGTAATCAATAATAAATCCACTATTTTAGTTAAGATTCATCTAATTGGATTTATTTGGGCTTTAACTATTATTTATATTAATCTTATATTTTTACACATAGTAGACAGTCTAACAGATATACTATACACATTAGACGGTCTAACTAGACAATGTAGTGATTACATGGAGTAGATAGTCCAACAGACCATTTGATGAGATCCAATTGAAGAAACACACTTAGCAACATCAAGAGAAATGAAGATGAAGGAATAAAAAGAATTTGATGCACTGAACATAGATTAGACGGTCTCATTAGACAATCCAAATATATGGTCTCTATAGACTGTACTGACGATCCCTTTGGATGATCTATTGTTAGACACACCATTGTAAAGAGTAAATACAATGACTTGGAAGCAAGATTTAACTATGCACACATCTTTTGCAGTTGATTCTCTCTTGAATTCTGCAAATAAAAAATTCTCTATTTTACCCTACTTTTGACGTGCTGAACAAAGGAAAATCTGATTCAAATTTCCTACAATACATCTTGCAGTAGATTTGATTATACTGGGCTAGATTGAATGAAAAGAAAATGCATGTATTTAGAACGAAAACTAAAAAAATAAATCTAAAGTAATTGCAAAAACAAAGATGTGCAAACGAAAATAATACTTTTATGAGATAAGTTATGGCACATATGGAAACATTTGTAATTGAAAAAATAATATCTGAGACATAATTTTGAGCAAAATTCATGAAGAAAAAAGATTTTAAATAGAGATTTCAGAAGAAGGCAGAGAATGACATTGCACACTTTAAACCTAGTTTTATTTTCCTTTTTGTAGTTCTTTTGCTATCATCCTCTTCATGGAAGACTAAACTTTTTTGCTTTAATTCTCTTGTGATTTCGCAGCGAGTTCTGAGGCTTTTGTTCAATAAATTTTTGTTCTTGAATTCTTTGTAATAGATGTGCTTTACTGTTGGTCTTTTTAAAATTTATTTTTTGAAAAATTAATTGTTTTTGAATTTAGTTGAGAATTCAGTTGTTTTTTTTTTCTTAAGTAGAGTTTTTAGTTAATTCGCTTAATCTTAATCAAAAATTTGTACATAATCAAATACATTTAGTACACATTTGGAGATGAAATGAGATATTGAATACATCAGTAGACATGACATTTGTTTTGCTGATAAAATTTTGTTGAATTTGATTAATGCTTGTTTGATTAAGTTTAACCATGTGAAGAGAATTGAAGAATAATAATATAAAGAATAACCTATAAAAGCTTCAATGTGAATGAACCTAAGAGTCAACTTGTTTCCTTTACTATTTTATATCATGTACTTTATTTTCTTGCATTGCAATTCTTATCTTCCTTTCTAAAATTTACTGTCATTATTGATTTTCTCTACTTACATATAAGCTTTGAACACTATTTCAATAAATTTACTATTGAATTGGTTATAGGAGGATTTGAAGTTAATTTTTTTCTACCTATACTATCATCTCTTTACTATTAAATGATCTAATAATGTGTTAAACAATCTATACTAAAATGTAATTAATTAATTTGCTTATAAAAAGGGCTACGATAGTTATACGAAACCTATTAAAAACTGTTTGTTAGAAAATGTATATTTAAGTTTACATTTCTAAACAAACCTTCTTAAGTCAAATATACAAATATACATAAAGTCTTTTCTGTCAAATGAAAGAATCATAATATAATTTTTAATTAAAATAAACAAAAAATTCAAACAAATGATTGATATAATGAAAGATTTTTTTTAGTTTGATGGATTTACAAACCAAATTGTATTCTTAATATAATTAATTAAATAATACTTTTTATAAATTTTAAAGAAATAATTAAATTATAGGTCAATGTTTTTTTCTTGTGATTTTTTTTCTTAGTATATTTGAAAAAGTTTAATAATGTATAATTATATTTTTTTCATGGTCGATTAAAAGGTGATTTGAGTGCATGGTGTAAGATTACTAATATAATCACTTTAGATCATAATGTTTATGTTTGATAATTTCTATCAATGACATTATGTTGTTTATTAGTTTGATGAAACTGAAACCTAAAGACATTGAATGCAGACTTCTCTACTGTAACAATATAAGAAAAAAATATGTTTCTGATATTAATCTAATAAAAAGATAAAAGATATAACAAAAATATAAATATTAAATAAGCATTTAAATAATATATTTAATATTATTTAACTCTTGTTGCTGTGTCTTGTAAACATCATGCCAACTATTGACTTCATTAAAATGTTACTGGACTGGCACCTCAAACCAATGCCCATGAAAACCCACAGGGGCACCTGATGCTCCATGCTCTTCCCAGGAGCACGTGGTCAGCGACGCGTGATGCTTCACGCTCCTCCCTGACAACGCTAAAAACTAGAAACCAAGTCGTACTTAAGATATTGTGTGGTGTGGTTCGCATGACTCATGTTTTGGTTAAGATAAGAATGTTTGATGTTACTGTAACTTTTTCTTGAATTGTGAGCAAGTGTTGAAATATTTGGATGGTGCATGCAAAACACGTGTTTGTTTTGCATAGATAAGGTGGCTGGCTTTTAATACCTCATCAGCTTGAACAAATCCTGCTCTTACGCGTAAGGTAGTGTATTTATAGTAAGGTAGAGTATTTATAGTGGTCACTTTCGTGGTACTTGTATACAAAACAAAGAATATATTTTTATTTTTTTATTTCTATAAATTGAATGTATGTTAAGTAGTGAATTTACTTGTTAGAAAGTGTGTATTGAATGTATATATAATACTTGTAAGTGTAGAAGTCTTCCTTAAAGTTGTTATTTTGATGAATTATGTTTAATGTCATTAAATATTAGGCTGAATGTTGATTCTTTTTTAATTATTTTATCAGCTCTTTTCTTTTGAATTGTAGTATTATATCTCATAAATCTTTAATTTCAATCCTGATTTACATATATTTTATGTCTCTTTTTTTATTTTATATTTCATTTAGCTGAATCATTTCTCAAATGTTTATTGTTGGTTGTTAATGTTATGGGTTATTGTTTTCTACAGTCAATTCTTTTGTAAGTTCTTCTCTCTTTTTCTTATTATTAACTACATCTTTAATGAGTTGAATATGTGATGATTAAAAAATAAATGAAAAAAAATTCGAAGAAAAAAGATGACTACTACTGTAATTTATATTATTATACCATGGATACAGTATTATATAATCTATCATTTTAAAACATTTTATAATTAAATAATAATAATAATATAAAAAATAAAAATTGTTCATGCATATATGTTCAACTTGTATTTTTTTTCTTATCTCACTTTTTTAGTTCTTGTAATCTTGAATTAATATTTCTAACACTTTTAAAATTTAAAAAATATATTATTTTTATTATGAAACTTATTATTAATATTATGGTTGTACGTCTTACTATGGATTACACTATATATGTGCAATTAAATTTAGATATGAGGAGAGTTACACTAGCTTGATATACATATATTTTGCGCATATCTGAATAATTACTTTACTTTTGTTATAAATGATAAATTATTAAGCATGTGTCCCTCTTCTATACTTACTTTCTTTTCTTTTCTTTTACTGAATATTTAACATTTTATCTATCTAGAGTAATGTATAGCAAATAACAAAATTTCTTATTATTTTTATAATGACCTGATATAAAATGTTATATATATCATTCATGGTTTCTACAAAGGTTAGATATTTTTACAATTAAAATATATTTGATTCGCATAATTTCGAAAAATAGAATAACAGATGAAGATAAATTTTACTGTAAATATATTAGTTATGTTTTCCAAATATATTAAATTCTGTAAAATTTTGTAAATCCATAAAAGTCTTTTAAGTTTCATTTGATTTTATGTTTTATAATTTCTTTCAAATTTAAATGATAAAATTCTAATTATAAAATTTAAAAATATTTTTAAAAAATTATTACATTCTTAGAAAAAAAATATTTTAAAATCATTTTGATGGGAAAATGTCTTTCGAAATTGAAATGGAATACAATCTTCTTATGCAGTAATAAATGAAGACAAACAAATTTTAAAAGATTTGTGCTCTTTGTTTTCAACAAAAAAATACAACACATAAAACAAAAATTAAAATGAAGAGTGAATGAAGAAGACAAAAAAGTTTAAATGAAATAAAAAATTATTTTTGAAATGTAAAAAATCTCACACTCTCCTTAAAAATTATAAAAAGTATGAAATGACAAAAACTATCCTTAAACATACATAGCTTCTTTGGAAACAATTTAATATTCGTAAGGGAAGACTTTATAATTCATTCCAAACTAAATATATCATATATCTCCTAATTTTTTTCCATATTCATTATTTTTCTTTTTTTTTTCTTCAATTTATTTAAGTTCTCTCACTTTACATTTGTTTTCATTTATCTAATTCTATCTCATTTCGTTTTTTAAATTAAAATTTATTTTAGTGTAATTGTTAAATCTCATTATGGGAATTATTATTGAAATTAATTATTTTCTTAATCCTCAACCAAATCTCACCCTCCAGAATGTCCAAATTAATCTTGTATGAACCCTTCATAATTAATTATAATTTATTCTGGAAAGCTTTTGTAATGATAGATCTCATTGCAATGCCTTTTAGTTTTTGTAAAATGAAATGGATAAAAATTTTGTGATAAGTTTGAAAAATATTGAAGACAAATTTGGTTAGTTTACAAAGGTGTTATAAAATTGATAAATGGTCTAATTAAAGGATATATATATATATATATATATATATATATATATATATATATATATATATATATATATATATATATATATATAAGTGTATACTTCTATCTATTCATTTCTATAATTTTCAGGTATATTTTTATTTTTTTATATATTTTTTGAGTGAGTATTAAAAGAATATTGTTATGTAAAGAGATTTACCATGTTTATACTATTATCATTATTAAGTATAATAGATGACTAAAATAAAAGGTTCCTTAATACTCTTTTAAGTTTTTAAGAGATAAACGAATTTATTTTGATAGTATTATGACAAGAAACATGAAACCATTCTAAAAATATTAACTATTAATTTATAATGAAATATAGTAGCAACATGGCTACTTTAAATATTTATATAGATTTAGGTTCAATGATTCCATCCTAAAAAGGTTTATAGCATTTGGTGACGAAGAGTGATTTTGACTATTGGGTAAAAAACTTTTATAGTTTTTTTTTTTTTACCTTTCTTAATTTTATTATGCATGTAATTGAATCAAGATAATTTCTTAACAAAAATTCAATGTTTCTAATGTCATTAGAATTGTACTAAATATAAGTCTAATCTTATATTAATTTTAATATTTCTCAAATTTAATCTCATTAATTAAGTCACATGTATAATTAATTTATTTTCATCTTTCATGCTTTTCTTTAAATATTAAATTTAATAAGTGAAAACTTTTAAAGGTATTTTGATATTTTAGATTCCTTTTAGGTAAGTAAGAGTTTGTTCTTCCTGACACAATTCAATTGATGTATTTATATCAATAATTACATCAATAAACATTTTAAGATATTGTATAAGTTTCAACATTCTACTCAATATCCTCCTCTAATATTTGATACTATTTGTAAATTTTTTCCTAAACACCTTTAGTTTATTGAATGATTAAAATTAAGTTTTATTCATAACAATACATTTAAAAAAATTCATAATCATATATCAATCTATTTTATATAAAAAAAAAGATTGATTTTTTCAAATATTTTGAAAACATCTTATATGAACATTATTAAAAGTGATAATTTTTTCTCTAATCTCAATTTTAAAAAATCATTAATTTTCTTGGACAATCTATTAGAAGATGCACCAAAACTTTTAATTTAGACTAAAATTTGGTTGTTAAAGTTATGAAATCTTCAGTATTAACAGAATTTTAATTGAAAGAAATTGTTTAGATTCTAGTGTGAATAAAAAGAGAAAAAAGAAAGTTAAAAGATGATGTTATGAAGAAAAAGAGAAGTGGAAATTTTGCTATTGATTTAACTAAATAAATCAGATAAAATAAGTAGGTAATATAAATGAGCAAACTAACTCAGTTAATATTCAATAAAATATATTAAATTTGAGATATACTTTAATAAGGACTAATTATTTAATAGCATTGGAAATAATAATTAAAATTTTAATTCTATAATAAAACTAATAGACAATGAAGTAAACTGAGATAAATGTTTTTAATAAATAATATAAAAATCTACCTTCAACTTAAAACAGACAATTTTAATAATGTTTATTATTTTGTTTTGGACCGAACTTGGACTTGTTCAGGTACTTACTATAATTGAATGTGTTCTGATTTGGACATTTCGGTTCGGGTTTAACGTATCTTTGTGGACCCTACGTTTATTTTTATTTTTCATTTGATTCCTTTCCTAAAACAAACTACATGTTAAGATATTATTTTCTAATTGTATTTTAATTAATTATTTTTTTTACTAAGATATCTTTAGCTATTTTAGTGCATTTTTTATCACTATAAAATGAGTGACTTTTAAATTTAGTTTTTGACAACAAATTTTTATTCCTTAATTTGTTAAAATTTTGTCTTTGATATATATTATATTATTCAAATTGGTTAACTACTTATATGTTTAGCCATCAAAGTGTCTATCCTAACCTAATATGTTCCTAAATCTTTTAAAACTCTTAAAATAAAATAAATGTAATTTATTTATAATGAAAATTTTATATTTGAATTTACCTAAAATACAATCTGGTAATTATTGTGGTTTTCTTACAATAATATAGATTTTCGGTTGAATTAAATTCAAAATTAATATTTTAGAAACAAAAGTAGTTTAAAGTAATCATTTACTTAAACAGTAGATAACATTTGTTTGTTAAAATAAATAAAAAATAACAGTTTAATTCCAAATAAGGAAATTAAATAAGTAAACATACAAACTCATTAATTAATTATTAATGGAAAGTAAGTGAAGTAAAAAAAAAAAGAAAAAGAAAGAAAAGGAAAGAAAGGGACCCACAGCAGGTGCAGAAGAAAATCCAAAACAGGGCAAAAAGGAAACAGTCTCTAAATGCACAGAGAACAACAAGGAGCCATGCAAA